>Ga0074198_1000156_pt1 | contig 96818 bp, 99 predicted proteins | sample EPASupsiteSAE323_FD_64527 | JGI IMG/M metagenome (GOLD analysis project Ga0074198, IMG submission 64527) | Bioremediated contaminated groundwater from EPA Superfund site, New Mexico - Sample SAE3-23 | ecosystem: Environmental > Aquatic > Deep subsurface > Groundwater > Contaminated ... | reverse complement strand
CCACCCCTCCTGCTGAGGGACCCACCCCCCTCCCCCCCCTGCCCAAAAAAAAGAGGAGGGGGGAGGGGGGGTACCCTCCCCCACCTCAAAAATGAGTAACGTACGTTTTTGCGCAGCCGTGATCGCATCGCTTCGCGTGGAGATATCACCGGAGTTCTTCTCCTTACCCTCCTTCTCACAAATGAGTCGGGGGGGGATACCCACCCCTCGTACTGAGGGAGGGGTAGCTACCCTCCCCCCCACCCATGGGACCCCCCTCCCCCCCCTGCTCAGAAAAAAGAGGAGGGGGGGAGGGGGGTACCCCCCCTTTGGATTGGTGCTGATCCGGGATCCTGGTGGGAGTGGCCCGGCCCGCAGGATTGCCCGATGTCGCATTGAAAAGAGCGAAAAGGGGAGATTTTTGGGAAAATGTTTCAACGTTTCCATGCGAACATTCTTCAGAGTGTTAACCCGCGGGGAATAGCATGAGCTTTTGCATTACGACGAAACGGCTTCTTCTTGAGGATCTGACCCTGCAGGACCTTGCCGGTATCCAGCGAACCGCCCGCGATACCACGGTGATGCGGTATGTGCTCATCTGGCTTGAGAATGACGAGCAGGTCACTGCATTTCTCCGGCATGCAATCGAGGAATCGCAGCGGGAAGACCGGATGGATTACATGGTTGCAATCCGGATTAAGGAGACGCGGGAATTTGCCGGCATGACCTTCATCGATATCGATCCCGATCAGAAAACCACGGCGGAAGTCGGGTACATCCTGCTGCCGGAATTCTGGAAATGCGGGTATGCTTCGGAAATTCTCGATGCCCTGCTGGCATTCGGGTTTAAGGATCTGAACCTGCACCGGGTCTATGGGAAATGCGACGAGCTCAACCTTGCGTCGGCCCATGTGATGGAAAAATGCGGGTTGCAGTACGAAGGCACGCTCCGGGAACATGTCTGGTTGCGGGACCACTGGCGGTCAACCCGGTATTACGGGATGCTGGCCGGGGAATACGAGTCTGAAAAAAGGGCACAGCCAGGTAAACCGGAATAATCATCCGGAGCAATGAGGTCTTATGATAATCAGGACTGCCGTATCGTGATCCCAAACGATCTCCCTCATTGTCAGATCAGCCCTGAGTTCACTCCCATCGGGACGGATCATATCCACGTCCGGAATCCGGACTTGTGCTCCCATTGCCGCCTGCGACATCCGCTCCCTTACTATCTGCTGGCTGGCAGGATGGATCAGGCCGTTAAACGCCCTGCCCACGGGATTGTCTGTATCATCTGCTGCAAATAAACGGAGAAACACAAGATTTGCATACTGAATTGTATCGTCACGACAAACAATTATCCCCTCTGGTGACCACTCAACAAGAATCCGGTAATTTTCTTCGCTTCTTCTGAGTCTCTCCGCATTCGTCCGGTAGTTTTCGATCAGGAATGCTGATGCAATAAGCATCAGATAGAAAAACACACGGTTCAGGATTGCATAGAGCAGCGATATATCCTGAGAAGAGAAGAAAAAACTCGCAGATATCAGGGTAATGATAATGCCGGTAATGACAAGGGTTCCATATCGCCACTCAAGATAAAGGGTCAGGAACAGCGGTATGAAGTACAGGATCCAGATCGCAAGACCAAGCGGGGTGAGAATATCGCAGAGGAAGATTAATGCAATGAGGATAATGATCTCGCTTGTGATACGTAGATTATTCTCACCGGCACGAGGATTACCGGCCCCATCTCCAGGGCTATTGCCCGTGTTCATAATGCGAATATCCACGGTTATCCAATATAAATATTTATACATGAAAATAATCCCGGCCTTCATACCTTCTGGTGAACAGCTGATGACCAGCACCTACTCCCATTACCTCTCGTAAGACCGGGAGAGATCCGTGAATTATCACATGTCCGGATTTACAGAACCAGCTTTTTTGTATCCGTAAATTTTGTATGAAGGGAGAAATCATCTTCCATGCAAGTTAAATATTAAAACTCCTCACCACTGTAATGAGGATATGTACTGCAATAATTGCAGATCCTGTCATAAAAGGGACGTCACCTATGGCAACCGGGAGTGTCATACCGACAATAAAAAAACAGATCCGGCCTGCGCTTCTCCTCCTCATCCTGTTCACGGTTATCACGGGAATACTCTATCCCCTCCTTATCACCGGTATTGCCCAGCTGGTATTTCCTTCCCAGGCAAACGGGGATCTCATCATTCATGATGGGAAGGTTGTGGGATCTGCCCACATCGGCCAGCCGTTTACCTCACCGGAATATTTCTGGGGCCGGCCTTCGGCAACAAGTCCGGTGCCGTATAATGCTGCGCTCTCGTCCGGTTCGAATCTCGGGCCCTCAAGCCCGGTGCTTGCCGATGCTGTCAAGTCCCGTATTGCCGCGTTGCATGCTGTCGATCCCACCAATACGCTTCCGATTCCGGTGGACCTCGTTACCTCTTCAGGAAGCGGGCTTGATCCGGATATCAGCGTTGCTGCAGCATTCTATCAGGTTCCCCGGGTTGCCCGCGAGCGGAACCTTGATGAAGAATCCGTGAAAAACCTCGTTGTCACACACACGGAATCCCGGCAATTCGGAATCCTTGGTGAGCCCCGCGTCAATGTTCTCAAACTCAATCTCGCTCTTGATGACCTCATGATTTCCGGGGATCCGGCTCCTCTTTTGCAACCGGTTGTTCTTCCTGTACCTGAGACCCCGTGGCTCCGGGTAAGCGACTGGTTACTCCTCGGAATTTTCATCGGATTTTTCATCCTCACCGTTGTCCCGCTTGGGAGGTTTATGGTCCGAGTAATTAAAGGGGAACCTCATCTGCTCTCATTTGTTTTTGTACCGATAGAGCAGCGTCTCCTCTCCTGGTCGCAGGTTAAGGCTGATGAAGAGATGGATTGGAAAACATTTGCCAGTGCGATGATGATTTTCTCGGTTTTTGCCATCCTCTTTCTCTTCCTTCTCCAGCTGGCCCAGCCCATTCTCCCGCTCAATCCCGCCGGGGTCGGCTCGCCCACATGGGACCTCGCCCTCAATACCGCAGTCAGCTTTGTCACCAATACCAACTGGCAGGCTTATGCCGGGGAGACCGGTGTCAGTTACCTGACCCAGATGGCCGGCTTGTGCGTCCAGAATTTCACATCGGCAGCGACCGGACTTGCCGTCCTCGCCGGGCTTGCGTACGGATTTTCCCGCAAATCCGCGTCCACCCTCGGGAACTTCTGGGTCCTGCTGGTACGCGGCGTCCTCCTCCTTCTGCCGATCAGCATGATCATAGCACTCATCCTCGTCTCGCAGGGAACGGTCCAGACATTCAACGGGCCTGTCACCGTGCCGCTGCTCGACCCGGTGCGAAATTCTGGCGGAACCCTCATCACCACTCAGACAATACCGCTTGGCCCTGCTGCATCCCAGATCGCAATCAAGCAGCTCGGTGTCAACGGGGGTGGGTTCTTCAACACCAACTCCGCTCATCCGTTCGAGAATCCCTCACCATTTGCCAATTTCATCGAGATTGTCGCAATCCTCCTGATCCCGGCAGCGCTCTGCTATTCATTCGGGCGGATGGTCGGGGCCGGCAGAAAAGGGGTCAGCCTCCTCATTACGATGACGATCATCTTCCTGCCGCTGCTCGGAATTGCAATCGGGGCAGAGCTCGCGGGGAATCCTGCATTCCCTGCCTGGGGAATCGACCAGGCGACAACCGAACTCCAGCCGGGCGGTAACATGGAGGGAAAAGAGGTGCGCTTCGGCATTGTCCCGTCAGCCCTTTTCTCAGTTGTAACAACTTCTGCCTCCTGCGGGGCGGTGAACAGCATGCACGATTCGTTTACCCCTCTTGGCGGTTTTGTCCAGCTTTTCATGATGCAGCTTGGGGAAGTTGTCTATGGCGGGATCGGATCCGGTCTGTACGGGATGATTGTTTTTGCAATCATTGCGATGTTCATTGCCGGGCTTATGGTAGGTCGCACGCCGGAATATCTCGGCAAGAAGATTGAACCGTACGAGATGACGATTGCTACGATCATCATTCTTGTTCCCATTATCCTTATCCTCATCTTCACCTCAGCCGCTGTCATGACCGATATCGGCAGGGCCGCGATTCTCAATACCGGTCCACACGGCTTCTCCGAGATTCTGTACGCATTCACATCTGCATCCCAGAACAATGGCAGTGCATTTGCCGGCCTTTCCGCAAACAGCCTGTTCTACAATCTGACAACGGCATTCTGCATGTTCATGGGCCGGTTTGCTCCTGCTGTTCTTGTGCTTGCCCTTGCCGGGTCACTTGCAGCCAAGAAAATCGTGCCGGCCGGCGAGGGAACGCTTTCAGACCACCGCCCGCTTTTCATAGTCTGGCTGGTATTTGTCGTGATCATCATCGGGGCACTTAGTTTCCTGCCGGCCCTTGCCCTTGGCCCCATCGTTGAGCACCTGATGCTGTATGGAGGTACCTGATTATGGCCGCCAGAGGTAAGGATCTGTCCTCCTCCGGGAATGCCCTTGGTATTTACCAACGGGCGGTTATTGATGCCTTTGTTAAGCTCGATCCCCGGCTCATGATTAAGAACCCGGTCATGTTCGTAGTCGAGGCCGGCAGCGCCCTCACTACCATGCTCTGGCTTCAGGCCCTGGCCGGTCACGGTGAGGCACCGGCCGGGTTCATCGGGGCAATTTCTGCATGGCTCTGGTTTACGGTCATCTTTGCCAACTTTGCCGAGGCACTTGCCGAAGGGCGGGGCAAGGCGCAGGCAGAATCGCTGAAGAAGATGCGGCAGGATACTGTTGCAAAGAGGCTGGACCTCGGGTATGTTATCGTCAAAGGATGCGAACCCCTGTTCAAACATATTACCGAAGTCTCCTCATCCCTGTTACAGAAAGGTGATCTCTTCTACGTAAAAGCCGGCGATACGATCCCAGCTGATGGAGAAGTAATCGACGGTATTGCATCGGTGAACGAGAGCGCTATTACAGGAGAGAGCGCCCCGGTTATCCGTGAATCCGGTGGGGACCGGAGCGCCGTTACCGGAGGAACGGCCATACTCTCGGACTGGCTGATTATCCGGGCAAGTGCCAACTCAGGTGAGGGCTTCCTCGATCATATGATCAGCCTTGTTGAGGGGGCAAAACGGCAGAAGACCCCTAACGAGGTGGCACTCAATATCCTTCTCATCGGCCTGACTGCGGTCTTCCTCATCGTTTGCTCGACGCTATGGGCTTTCTCGGTTTACAGCGTTGGGACCGCAGGTGCCGGTGTCCCGGTTACCATCACGGTACTTGTTGCCCTGCTCGTCTGTCTTGCCCCGACAACGATCGGCGGGCTGCTCAGTGCTATTGGCATTGCCGGGATGGACCGGTTGATCCGCCGCAACGTGATCACAACCTCCGGCAGGGCAATCGAAGCGGCGGGAGATGTGGATGTCCTCCTGCTCGATAAGACCGGGACGATTACACTTGGCAACAGACAGGCTGTTGATCTGATCCCGGTCGATGACACAGAAATCAAAGTTCTTGTTGAAGCCGCCCAGCTTGCATCGCTTGCGGACGAGACTCCAGAAGGCCGGAGCATCGTGATCCTTGCAAAAGAGAAGTACGGGCTCCGGGGCAGGACGGTTGGGGCAACAGGATCCGGGATGGCAATGCAGTTCATTCCGTTCACGAGCCAGACGCGGATGAGCGGGGTTGATTTCGGGGAGATCCGGATCCGGAAAGGTGCGGCAGATGTGATGTATGCGTACATCGAATCTGCCGGAAATCCGGTATCGTCTGCTCTGAAAAAAGAGGTCGAATCCATTTCCTGTGCAGGGGGAACCCCGCTTGTGGTTGCAAGGAATGGCAGGGCGATAGGTGTTGTCTACCTCAAGGACATTGTGAAAGGAGGAATGAAGGAGCGTTTTGTCCAGCTCCGGAAGATGGGGATCAAGACTATCATGATCACGGGTGACAACCGTCTTACTGCCGCAACGATCGCTGCTGAGGCCGGTGTGGACGATTTCCTTGCCGAGGCAACACCTGAGAGTAAACTTGCGCTGATCCGGGAATACCAGACCGGTGGGCGCATGGTGGCTATGACCGGCGACGGTACCAACGATGCCCCGGCTCTTGCCCAGGCCGATGTCGCGGTTGCCATGAACACCGGGACACAGCCGGCCCGGGAAGCGGCGAATATGATCGATCTCGACAGCAACCCGACCAAACTGATCGAGATTGTTGAGATAGGAAAGCAACTCCTGATGACCCGGGGTGCACTGACAACCTTCTCAATTGCAAACGATCTTGCAAAATATTTCGTCATTATCCCCGCCGCGTTTGTCAGTACTTATCCGGCCCTCGCGGCCCTGAACATTCTTGGCCTCCACAACGCGATCCTGTCAGCCGTGATTTTCAATGCTCTGATTATTGTCGCCCTGATTCCCATTGCCCTTCACGGTGTCACCTATCGCCCAATGACTGCTGAAGTAGCTCTCAGGAACAATATTATTGTTTATGGCATCGGCGGAATGATCGCCCCGTTCATCGGTATTAAGATTATTGATCTCCTGATGGTATTGCTGAGTGTAGGGTGATGCACCATGCCAGTCCTTCCTGAATGTCGTCCGGATCCCGATACGCTTCTTGCCCGGATAACGAGCGAAGAGCGCCAGAAGCACCGGGGCAAATTAAAGATATTTCTCGGATACATCGCCGGTGTTGGCAAAACTTACGAGATGCTGAAGGCTGCACATCTCCGCAGCACCGAGGGAATCGATGTCCGTGCCGGGTATGTAGAGACTCATGGCAGGGAAGAGACGGAGGCACTGCTTGAAGGGCTGACGCTCATCCCCCGGAAAATGACAGAATACCGGGGTGTGATACTTCCGGAATTTGATCTCGATGCAACCCTGAACTTGCGGCCTGCGCTTGTCCTGGTGGACGAACTCGCCCATACGAACGTTCCCGGCTCCCGGCACCTGAAGCGGTACCAGGATGTCGAAGAGCTGCTGGATGCGGGTATCGATGTGTACACAACCCTGAATGTCCAGCATGTCGAGAGCCTTAACGATGTCGTGGCCCAGATTACTGGTATCGTTGTGCGGGAGACTGTCCCGGATCGCGTGATTGACGAGGCCGCAGAGATCGAGGTTATCGATCTTGCACCCCCGGAACTGCTCCAGCGGTTGAGGGAGGGAAAAGTGTATGTCCCCGACATGGCAGCCCGGGCCATTGAACAGTTCTTCAATGAAGGCAACCTGTACGCGCTTCGTGAACTCACTCTCCGTCGGGCGGCTGAACGGGTTGACGATCAGATGCTCGCGTACATGCAGACACGGTCAATTCCGGGTCCATGGGCTGCGGGAGAACATATTCTCGTCTCTATTGGTCCTGGCCCGTTATCCGAGCGACTGATTCGAACTGCCCGAAGGCAGGCTGATCGTATGGGTGCCCAGTGGACGGCAATTTATGTTGAGACTCCGGCGCACCACAGCCTCAAGAAAGAGGCTAAAGAGCAGTTGGCGCGGACCATGGAACTTGCCGAAAAACTCGGGGCAGCTACGGTTACCCCGTTCGGACTCAACATTGCATCAACCGTGATCCAGTATGCCCGCCATCATAATATCACCCGCATTGTTGTCGGGAAGACCCTCCGCCCACGATGGCAGGAGTTCATATTTGGTTCGGTTGTCGATCAGCTTATCCATGAAAGCGGGACGATTGATGTTTACGTGATCAGCAGTGTTGAGCATATCCCGCAAAGGATCGAGGATCTGGAATACCTGCTTCCGGCAACACCACCGCATGATTACTTTGCGGGCATTTTCCTTGTCGCTGTCGTCACGGCTTCTGGCTGGCTGATCAAATCGTTTATCGCCCCGACAAACCTTGCCATGCTCTATCTCCTCGCAGTCGTTGTCATTGCGTTCCGGAGAGGACTCAGGCCGGCAATCTTTACTGCTGTCATCGGAGTTCTTGCGTTAGATTTCTTCTTCGTCCCGCCCTACCTGACGTTCCGGGTTACTGACTTTGAGTACCTCATCACCTTCGCCGGGATGATTATTGTCGGGGCACTCGTCAGCCTGCTCGTGATCCGGTCCCGGGAGCACGCGTTTGCTGCCCAGGAGCGGGAGAAGGAGACCGGGACCCTGTATGCCTTGTCGCAGGATCTCGCAGTTGCCGCGGATGAGGATGCGATCATTGCGGCAGTAGAGCAGCATATCCGGGAAGTTTTCCAGTGGGAGTGTGTTGTCCTCCTTCCTGATGAGGACAGGCTGGTTCCCCGGCCGTCCGGTGCCCCCGGGCTGGTCCTGAACGCTGACGATATAGCTGTGGCAACCTGGGCGTTCCAGCACGGTGCTGTTGCTGGTTACGATACCGATACGCTGCACGGATCGCGGCTCCGGTATATGCCTCTCACCAGCCCGGCAAGAGTTTTAGGGATCCTTGGGGTAAAGCCCCGGGAACCGGAAGGGATCATCACCTATGAACAGGAACGAATCCTCCTGGCGTTTGCCAACCAGATGGCGCTCGCTCTTGAACGGGTGAGGGTGACAAAGGTGACGGTGTAAATCCGTTCCGGACCGGCAGCTTATACGGCACCCCCATTCCTGGGCATCGTTTCCAACCCCTCCAATACAGGCCATTTACGACACCGGATTGCTTTCCCGGAATGTCCCATTCCGGAATTTCGTGTAAAAACGGGGAGAATTACGGCACACGTTTTCAATTTACTTAAAAATTATTGTTTTCACGCTAAAAAACGAATATACGGGCATTAAAATGCAGGCTAATGAACGTTTTTGGGAGGCAGAAGCCCGGCCTCAATGGAGTTTCCATGCGGGTAAGGAAAATTCCCTGCCGGAACGCGGACAGGGGCTTTTTTTTGCTGGGTGATTTTTAATGAGGGAACCACATGGTATGGAAGGGACATTTTCCGTGAGATCTGCCAACAAAATCAAAATAAAAAGGTTTGCTTTCCGGTCGTCCTGGTGCCTCTGATAACAAAACCGGGGTCGTTGGTTTGGATTCTGAAAACAATAGACAGGTTATTCCTGCGAAAAACAGGATTCTGGATCGGTTTGAGGGGGAGTATGATCCAGCCCTGGATGGGAGGAGGCATATTCTGTTGATGGTTTGATTCCGTCCCCCAGCTGAAGCAGGTCGTTCGGCCGCCTCAGCGGGGTCTTGCTTGGCAAGGGGAAGTTATGAAATGACAACAATGATTATCCTCTGCTGGTTCGTAAACGTACGATACCGATAGGGAGGCAGACCATGCATCTGAAAGTTGTGATCACCAACGGAGAGGACGGATGGGATGTCGTTACGGTTCCCTCTCTTCCCGGCTGTATCACGCAGGGCCGGACCATCAAAGAGGCAAAACAGAATATCAAAGAAGCAATCTCCCTCTATCTCGAACCCGATGAGGATATTATTCCCGGTAAAGGGGCCCGGGTTGTCGAGGTAGCAGTTTGAATAATCTTCCGGTGACCGTGTTTTTATCCGCGACTATATTTTTTAATTGACAACCGGATTGACAACCACTATCTTAAAATATAATAGGCACCCCGCCGGATACCATGGATCGATTAAAAATCGCGATTGCATTGATCCTTATCGTCATCGCAGGCATCCTTGTTGCGATCGTGTTGAACATGAACCTTCCCGGAATCGCGCACTATTCCCATTCCCTCGGCCAGTATCCCCCGGAAGATGATGCGACGCTCTGGGAAAAAGCGGCATGGGAACATAATCACGGGAGCGTTCCCCAGTGCGGGTATTTTGCCGAATCACAGGGGCCTGTTGTCCTGTACCCGTCATCTGTTACAACCATCTCCAACATGTCGTTCCGGTTCAGCCTGGCACCGGGGGAACCGACGCACGAAATCTCGAATATTACGTACACCCTCTCAAACCGCTATGCGATGAAGGCCGTCCGGGCCGGTGACCCGGGCGTCAGGGTGACCTACCAGCCAAAGAACCTGTTGCCGGGAATGCTTTCGGGCGATCTCCACAACACAATCCTGGAAGGTGATGAGATAGCAACCGTTGAACTGGATATGGAAAAAATGGGCCCCGGTACACCGGTCCTGGGCCCGAACCAGAAGTTCGTTGTCGACATTGTTCCCGCGGATTATTGCAGCCGTGATTTTATCTTCCTGGGTACAACGCCACTCGCCTTCCTGCCCGGGACCCCGATTGAAATGTCAGGGAGACTCTAGACTCCGGAGCTTTCCAATGATACTCAATGATCTCCAAAAAAAAAATCCGGTGTTCCCATGATAGTGAGCCGCGGAATTTTTTTCTTCCTGGTTATCGTCATCAGCAGCATCATGGTTGCCGGGTGTATCTCGCCATCCTCTGCGCCAGGTATTCCTGCCGGAAATATGACCGTCTCCACAACACCCTTTGCTCCTCTTTTTGTAATTCCCCTTATCACGACTCTGGCACCAGACCGGTTATCTGAGGATTGTAACCGAACCTCCCCTTCAGGCAACGGAGAACCGTTCATCCTGATCAATCCCATTTCTCATCATTATATCGGAGATACCATCACGTTTGATGGAGTTACCAGTCTACCGGCTGGTGAAACAATTTCTCTCGTAATAATTGAAGCCATTTATCACTCGTGCCCGATGAGTCAGATCGCAGATGACAATCCGGTGCGTCACTGTCACAGTGGTCTGCGCGATACGGTTGTGGTCAGTTCCGGAAATTGTGGCATTGATACCTGGTCATGGGAGGTGAATACTTCACAGCACGACTTTGTCAAAGATCAGGGGTATTTCATTTCCGCCAGTGGGGGAGGAGATCGCTTCGTGGAAAATACCAGTTTTTTTACGGTCAGCGGTATCCCAAAATCCAACATCACCCTCAACAATCCTGAAAATGATCCAAAAGAATATGCTATCCGGCTTTCCGGCCAAGTGAATACCGGAAATGGCCCGGATGAAAAATTACTCCTCACAATCTCTTCAGATTCAGGCAGGATGGTAAGCTATACAATTCCCGTGTCTCACAATGGGACAGGGTTTTATTGGAATATTATCGTAGAGAAGTCCGCAATTACACCATATAACTTTTATTCCGTGAATATCACATCGAACAACGATCCTGAAATCGGGATTTTCCGTGCTTTCCTTTATAACAACGAACCTCAGTTTTACCCATACAACCCGTACAGTCCCTGATACTCACGATCACCTTTATTTCCCTTAACATCAATATTTACAGACCCAAGCTTAGTGCCCGTTTTTACGGGACGGCATGGTGCAAAGACTATGGCAGAAGTGGTCGAGGTTTTAGTACCCGGCGGAAAGGCTACGGCAGGTCCCCCCTTAGGACCGTCGCTTGGACCACTCGGTATCAACGTGAAGGGAGTCGTTGACGAGATCAACAAGAAGACCGCCTCATTCAACGGAATGCAGGTCCCGGTCAAGATCGAAGTCGACGCCAAGAAGAACTTCACCGTGACGGTGGGTATCCCCCCGACGTCCGCTCTTATCAAGAAAGAGGCCGGTATCGAGAAAGGATCCAAAGAGCCCAACGCCATTGTGGCAGGCAATCTGCCATTTGAGGCCGCTGTCAGAATTGCCAACATGAAACTCGAAGGCATGCTTGCCTACGAACTGAAGGCCGCTGTAAAAGAGGTCGTCGGAACGTGCGTCAGCATCGGAGTTACCGTTGACGGCAAGAAACCAAAAGAGGTTCTCGCTCTCATCACTGAAGGCAAGTACGACAGTGTTCTCGTGAAATAACATGAGAAAACCATAGGAGATCGAAAGGTCGCAGAACTATGGAGGAATCTGATGGTTGATAGGGCCAAAATACTAGAAGCCGTGAAAACGGCGATTGAAAAAGCGCCAGAGCGTAAGTTCTCTGAGAGCATCGATATTACCGTCAATCTCAAGAATATCGATATGGCGCAGCCGAAAAATCGTATCGACGAGACGATTCTTCTCCCGCACGGCACGGGCGAGCAAATCCAGATCTGTGTCATCGGAAAAGGAGATATTGTCACGCAGGCAAAGGATGCCAAAGTTGAACTGATTATCGGCCCTGAAGAGGTTGAACGCCTCGGCGGCGCACCCCGCGAAGCACGGAAAGTTGCCAGTACCTACCGGTATTTCCTTGCAGAGACGGGTGTCATGGCGCAGGTCGGACGGTTCTTAGGTCCCCGGCTCGGTCCGCGGGGCAGAATGCCGATGCCGATCCCTGCACAGCAGGATATCCGCCCGATCGTGGAAAGACTCCGCAACTCGGTGAAGATACGGACAAAAGACAAAACCGTGTTCTCAACCAAGGTCGGAACGACCGCGATGAAGCCGGAACAGGTAGCCGAAAACATCGAAACGATCGTCAAGAGGATCGAGTCTGTTCTTGAACAGGGTCCGCTGAACGTCCGTTCTATCTTTGTGAAGACCACGATGGGTCCAGCAGTGAGGTTGGAATAATGGCGTTGTATACACACCACCTGCCCTCATGGAAGAAGGACGAAGTCGAGGACATCAAGAAGAACGCAAAAGCGTATACCCTTGTCGGCCTTGTTGACATGTACGGTATTCCCGCAAAGCAGGTCCAGCAGATCCGCAGGAACCTGCGTGGAAAAGCCGTCATCAAGGTTATGAGGAACACGCTGATCAAGCACGCGCTCGATGATATCGGCGGCGAGATGAAAGGTCTTACCAAATTCATCTCCGGCCACTCGGCAATGATCTTCACCAACGACAACCCCTTCCGGCTCTACAAGCAGCTGGAGAAGACCAAGACAAAGATGGCAGCAAAGCCCGGCGAAACTGCGCCGGAGGACATCGTCATCGAGAAAGGTCCGACCAGTTTCAAGCCGGGCCCGATTGTCGGGGAACTTCAGCAGGCCGGCATTCCGGCAGCCATTGAAGGAGGCAAGGTCAAGATCAGGGAGACCAAGACGGTTGTCAAGAAAGGCGGCGTCATTTCGCCCAAGCTTGCAGCCGTGCTCGTCAAGCTCGACATCAAACCAATGGACGTCGGGCTTGCCCTGCAGGCAGCATTCCACGATGGCGACATCTACGAACCGTCTGTCCTTGCAGTCGACGAGACAGTCATCCTCGGCCAGATCGAGCTTGCAGGACGGCAGGCATTCAACCTGTCGGTCAATGCAGCCATCCCGACTAAGGATACCGCAGAAGCTATCATGACCAAGGCAGTCAGGGAAGCACGCGGTCTTGCAATCGAGGCAGCGATCTACGAGAAAGACGTTGTCGATGCGATTATCGGTAAAGCGTACAGAGAAGGCCAGGCATTAAAAGGCCTGGTAAAATAAATTTCAGACAATTTGAGGTGAATTAAGATGGAGTATATCTATGCAGCACTTCTTCTGCACAAAGCAGGAAAGAAGGTCGATGAGAACGGCGTCAAGGCAGTCCTGACCGCCGCAGGTGTAGCAGCAGACGAGTCAAGGATCAAGGCACTCATTGCAGCGCTCGAAGGCGTTAACATTGAAGAAGCAATCTCCAAGGCAGCAGCCGCACCGGTCGCAGTTGCAGCAGCCGCACCTGCAGCAGCCGCAGCAGCAGCCAAGGAAGAGCCCAAGGAAGAGGACAAGAAGCAGGAAGAAGAGAGCGGCATGGCAGGGCTCGGTGCCCTGTTCGGCTAACCTTTTTTTCTCTTTCTCTTCGCGTTCGATAATTCCTGAAAAAGTCCTGTTTTGTCCCGGTTCGATTCTCCGGGCTGTAATCGTTGTCTGAATCACGGGAATTTATTTCAGGTGCGGATTCTTTTGCCCGCTGAATGCAGGTTTACAGGAACGTCAGACTGACCTTAAGGCCCGCTTTCTCTTGTTACCTTCTAAAAAAGTGTGACCGTAAATTCCCCGGATCACTCATCGCTATCCTTGATCCGGCACCCGGTCCAGTTTCCGTTTTCGAGAACCGGCTGCGGGTTTTCCATCTGCATGAGGATAAATTCGAACTCATCCTGTTCGATATGGCATCTCCCTTTTTTTGAACAATAGGCAATGAACAAATCGTACATTGCAGTACGGGAAATACCGGCTTCCGGATCTGTTACCAGTGCTTCTTCGTGGAATTTCCAGATCGTATCGAACTCATGATCCTCTTCCACGAGGGGTTTTATGATCGTATCCCCAAATTCCGCCTCTGCCTCATGCTTGATGGTTGCCGTCATGAGGTCGCTGTAGTAATCGCCCACGAGCGCGAGTCCCTGCCGGAGATCGTTGAGTTCCAGCTCAAGGCGTTTGATCTTTTTTTCCTGATCGGGATGCTGATCGGCAGGCTCCATTTCTTCATCCACTTTTCATTGTGACTGTTGATAAAATGCACGGTACCGGCCGTGACTCCATGGATCAGGACCTGCCATCCTGGTTCCTTATGGCGCAGGATGCATAAATGCACTGGCCGAATGAGACCCCGCCGTCGCCAAGGGGGTATTCCTGGTTGGTAATACACTCGCAACCGTTGCGGGCGATCTCCTGCCGGATCGTCTCCCGGATTGCGTGGTTGATCGCAACACCCCCGCTCAGTGCTATCTTTGTGAACCCGGCCTGTTCTGCTGCATGGAGTCCGAGATCTGCAACGCCCCGGGCAAGGTTGAACTGGAACGATGCGGCAATGTTCCGGATCTGTTGTTGGTCCCCGGGTGATTCCTGCACGCGGTCAAGGGCTGTCCGGAGGAGTGCCCGGGTGGAGAGGATCTCGCAACCGTCATGGTTCAAAAAGACGAGTTCCCACGGCTCTGCGTTCCCGCCTGCTGCAACGGATTCGAGTTTCATGGCAGGTTCGCCATCGTAAGTCCGTTCCCGGCAGATCCCGAGCAGAGCGGCAGCGGCATCAAGTACCCGGCCCGTACTTGTTGTTATGCTCACATTGAAATCCCGCTCGACCTGCTTTGCAAGAACGCCGAGTTCGACATCGGACCAGCCCCGGCTGCCGAGCAGGGAGAGGATCTCCTCTTCCGGCAGGATGCCGTACAGCATCCGTTCCGGGAACCGGGTTGCAAGGTCGCCGCCCGGCATGGCAACCGGTTCGAGATGGCCGACCCGTGCGAGATCCGGCACACTGCCGGAAAAAACTTCCCCGCCCCAGATAGTCCCGTCGTCCCCGTACCCGACGCCATCGATTGCGATCCCGATGCAGGGGTCTGTGGTTACCGCTGCAATATGTGCCCGGTGGTGCTGGACGGGAACCAGTTCAAACCCGTGCTCGGATGCGATACGGCGGGCAAAGCGGGTGGAGAAGAACTGCGGGTGCAGGTCGTGGGCAATGACATCGAACTCTGCACCGAGGATTCGCTGGAGGTTGTGGATCGTCTCTTCAAGGTATTCGAGCGTGGCAGGGTTCCGGACATTACCGACATGAGGCGAGGTCACGGCAAACCCGTTCCGGTAGATGGTTGCATTGGCGTTCAGTTCCGGCCCGACCCCGAGGATACAGCGGGGCCCGAGGTCGATTGCAGTCCGCTTCGGGGCGATTCCCCGTGAAAGCCGGATGATATACCCGTCCCGCATCACCGAATCGTCGCACCGGTTCACAATCTTCCGGTTGTGGGCAAGGAAGAAATCGACCGTGCAGTTCAGTTTTTTCATCGCTGCTCCCGTCTCGGTGATCATCGGGTAGCCGGGCATGTTGGCGCTCGTCATGATGAGAAGCGGGTTCCTGAGCCGGGAGAAGAGGAGGTGGTGGAACCCGGTATAGGGCAGCATGCATCCGATGGTATGCAGGTTGCTGATCGCTGCATGAGCATCGGGATTACGCTTTTCAAGGACAACAATCGGGTGGATGGGACTCCTGAGGAGCCGGGCATCATCATCCGATACGTCTGCAATCGTATCGATATAATCCGGCCTGACCATGACGGCAAGTGGCTGTTCGGGGCGTCCGAGCCGTTCTTTGAGCACGGTAGCCGAATCTTCGATACAGACAAGATGGAATCCCCCGACACCCCGTATGGCGAGGATTTTCCCTTCGTCAAGCAGTTTTGCAGTCTCTTTGATCGGGTCGGGGCAGTCCACGATGTGGCCATCCCCGTCGGACAGGGTAAGTTCCGGGCCGCAGGTGGTGCAGGCGATGGTCTGGGCATGGTGCCGCCGGGATGCAGGATCCCCGTATTCATTCCCGCAGGCCGGGCACATGGGGAACTCTTCCATCGAGGTACGTTCCCGGTCGTAGGGGATGGTATCGATAATGCTGTACCGTGGCCCGCAGTTCACGCAGGAGGTTGCCCAGTAATTTTCGTATCTGCCGCCTTTGGTGAAAATGTCGGCAACGCATTTGTCACAGATTGCAATATCGGGGGGGATCATGCCGGAAAAAGAGCCCGTGCCGCTTGCAAGGATAAAAAAACCGTCCGGAATATCGCTATCCGTCTCTTTTACATCTACCGAATCGATCCGGGAAAGGGGCGGACCCCGGCTCACGTTCGAGAGGAACTCGTCAAAACGGCCTCCCCGGGCAAAAATCTCCACTTCACTGCCGAGATTTTTCACACTGCCGGCAATTCCGAGAGCGCATGCCTGCGCATAGACGAAAGGGCGAAACCCGACTCCCTGCACAATTCCGCGAACCGTAATTTTACCCTGTCGTTGCATGATTATGCCGCAAAAATTTATTGATTCCAAGAGCGATATATTCATAGGGTTTTTACATTGCCGGGCCATATTCGAATCGTTAATGATCCCGTGGAGCTGGTTCCACTTCTGATGACTTTCAATGACCCATCATTCAAAAAGGTCTACGAACTCCTCAATAAAACATGGCTGACAGAAGACGAAATCCGGGAACATATTCCCGAGGACAGTGTAGCGCTCTGTCTCCAGCTTCTGAAAAAAGGAAATCTTGTCGAGGAGCAGTGGCGGATGCCAAAGCCCGGCTCAAAACCGGAAAAGGAGTTCCGTGCAACCTACAATAAATTCCGTGCAAATTTCCAGTGTAATCTTTCTGATCTCTCGGACATCATTTACATCTCGCTCTCAAACGACGAGAGCCTCCGCGATATCGTCGGGAATATCGAAGGAGAACTTGGCAACGGCAACAGTTCCATCAATGACCTCTCCCGGAAAATCGGGGTCAGTCCGGTGTTTATCAAAGGACTCGCCAAGAGAATTCCCCACATGGATGTGAAGGGACAGGGACTGGTGCTGCTTGACACTGGGCGTTAAGGATCCCCTGTATTCTATTCTGCGCAGCAAGCGCGAGGTTTCACGCCTCCAGATTCTCGTAGAGATTGCCGAGCACCAGCCGGCAGTCCGCCAGCAGGAGATTGCAGAAAAACTCGGGGTAACCCCGCAGGCGATCTCCGAGTACATCCGCGAACTCGTCGACGAAGGAATGGTCTCTGCGAGCGGGCGGGGAAATTACGAGGTGACCAAGACCGGTATCGAGTGGGTGCTTGCCAATGCCGAGTCACTCGAATCCTATGCCCGGCACATACGGCGGGATATCATCCAGCAGGTCGCGGTCTGGACGGCGATCGCAGCAGAAAACTTAAAATACGGCGATGCAGTCGGGGTCTACATGAAAGAGGGCTTCCTCTATGCTGCAAAAAAACCACTGGCGGCAACCGGGTCGGTAGTCGCCGATGCAAAGAAGGATGAGGACGTCGGAGTGGCCCGGCTGAACGGGATTATCGAACACAAGGAAGGTCAGATCCACGTCTGCAAAGTACCCCGGATCCAGCACGGGGGTTCCCGCAGGGTCCGGCGTGAAAAACTGCTGGAGATCACCGCCGGCGTGGGAATGGTTGCGGCAGTCGGTCTCGAAGCGTTTATTGCGCTGAAAACCGCCGGCAGGAAACCCGACATGTTCTTTGGCGCCCGTGAAGGAGTCATCGAGGCTGCATTCCACGGGATCGATTGTGCCATTATCATTGTCGATGAAGAATTCACTGATTTCTTAAAGCGTCTGGAGAGCGTGCATCTCAACTACGTGATCCACGACCTGATTTCACCATGATGGTCATTGTCCAGCCCCAGAAGGGCGGAAATTACAAGCTTCTTTTTTACGACGGGAAAAGCGTGCGGGGAGCCGGGTTTGTCGAGCTGATGGAGACACCCCGGGGGCCGCGGCCGACGAAGTACCGGGTGAAGTGGGGTGGCAAGAAGGAATACCGGCATACGCCGTCGAAAGAGCTGATAGCAGCTTTCCGCGATGCCGATGTCCGGATGGTGAAGCCCGATCCGCAGTTCGAACTCTTCCTTGCGGATTTCCAGGTCCATGCCGGTACCGTCCGGGCGTGCCGGATGTGCCTCCTGGACGAGCGGTTCACGCCCCTGCACGACGGCAACTCGGTATCGTATGGCAAGGGCGAACAGATCTGTCTTGACTGCGGGAAACGTGAACTGCGACGGGAAGTCTCGCATCTTGGCAGGCTTGGCCGGGAAGGTATTGCCCACCTGGAGAGTCTCCTTAAGGAACTGCGCAATCTCGACCGGGTTCTTGCAACCCTCCAGCCTGACAAAATGACCATGAAATCGGCGCTCTTCGACAAGCTCGAAGCCCACCCGGTTCTTGTCACTTCTGCAATCGACGAACTGCCCCTTCCCCGGCAGTTCATCGATGCAGCTGGAGTAAAAAACCTGATGCCTGCCCAGCAGCTTGCTGTTGAAGCCGGCCTCCTGTTCGGGAAAGATCTTCTTGTTGTTGCAGCGACCGCGAGCGGAAAAACGTTCATTGGCGAGATGGCAGGGATCAAGAATTACCTTGAAGGCCGGGGCAGGATGCTTTTCCTGGTCCCGCTTGTTGCCCTTGCAAACCAGAAATACGAGCGGTTCACGGAACGATACAGCAAGTTTGCAAAGACCGGCCTCCTGACCGGGGTGAGCCGGCTCAATCTCCCCGAGACACGGAAGGTGGGCGACCGGAATCCCCATGCCCCGATCATTGTCGGAACCTACGAAGGCGTTGATAATATGGTCCGCAATGGCCAGAAGATGGCAAATATCGCCACTGTCGTTATCGACGAGGTCCAGATGCTCGAGGATGCCGACCGGGGCCACCGGCTCGATGGCCTTATCGCACGGCTGAAGTACCTCTGTCCCCAGGCCCAGTTCCTTTACCTGTCTGCAACCATCGGGTCTCCCAAAACGCTTGCAAAGAAACTTGGCTGTCAGCTCGTCCAGTACGCCGATCGCCCGGTCGGGCTCGAACGTTACCTTCTCTTCATTGAGCGCAAGCAGAAGATCCCGACTATCAAGCAGATGACAACCGAGGAGTACAAGCGGACATCCTCAAAAGGATTCCGTGGCCAGACGATCATCTTCACCAATTCCCGTGCCCGGTGCCATACGATTGCCGACGCGCTGGGAATCCGGGCTGCGGCGTACCATGCCGGGCTCACTTCGCAGGAGCGCCGGGAAGTCGAGACGAAGTTCCTTGGGGGAAAACTCATGGCGGTCGTGACAACGGCGGCCCTCGGTGCCGGGGTCGATTTCCCTGCATCGCAGGTGATTTTCGATGCCCTTGCAATGGGCCGGGACTGGCTCTCGGTGCAGGAGTTCAACCAGATGGCAGGCCGGGCGGGAAGGCCGGATTTCCATGATCTCGGCCGGGTGGTACTGCTCGCTGAACCGGGCGGCAGTTATTCGCGGGAGAACCCGTTTACCGAAGAGCAGGTTGCAATCCGGCTCCTCCGTGGTGAAATGGAGGAAGTCGCTCCCGAGCATGACCTTGAAAAGAGCTCGGAAGAGTATGTGGCAAATGCAGTTGCCTGTGGTGGCGAGGAGGCCGACCTGAACCGGATCAATGCCCTGATGGTCGGCAGCATGGAGCCGGTGCTGCCCGATCTGATCGCCAACAAACTTGTTGAAAAACACGGGACAAAGATCGTTCTCATGCCTCTTGCAAAAGTCATGGCCGAGCACTTCATCGGGATGGAGCGGCTGCTTGAAGTCATCCGTCTCACAAAAAAGATGGATGATCCGCTCGATATCATCGCGGAACTGGAAAGCGAGGCCCTGGAGCGGGAGAAAAAGCCGGATCCCGGCAAAGGAAAAGGGGAAAAACCCAGATCTCCCCCCGCTGCCCCGGGCCACGGCCGGAAACGGCGATAAGGATCGTACCCGGAGTCGTCGATCTTTTATATCCAATAACAAAATATACACTGTATGGAACCGGCAGACGATCAGATAATTCGGGTAAAAAACGATCTCGATCAGGTCACCCGGTCCCTGACTTCAGAAAACCTGGATCCGGACGAGATGTTTTCAAAGAAGCGGGGGGTGCGGGCATGCACGCCGCCTATTACGGAAAGCCCGGCAGAGGGTGGATCGGTTGCCGAACGGCTCAAGCGGGTCAGACCTCCAAAAAACTTTTTTTAAAATTTTTATCGTGCATTGCAGACCCAGAGATCGTAGATCGGGTCGGCCGGATTCTCTTTGATATCGACCGTGCGGCCCAGATCTGCACCCCATTCTTTGATGAGGATGGCTTCGCTCTCGGTCCCGACGGTGATAAGCGTCTCTTTTGTGACAGCAAAGAGTTCACTGACAATCTGCTGCCACATATCTTCCGAGAAGGAATTGATCTCTCCGAGCATAATCCCGATACCTTTTGGAACCGGATCGATATACGCAGAGGTCTTCATGGCATCGAGCCACATGGTTTCCTCAGGGAGGAGCCGTCCGGTTGAGAGGCCGAGCGAGAGAAGCGCGTCGTCATTGTCATACGAGAGCGGTGCAAACCCGAGATCCCGCAGCACGAGCGAGCCGACACCGGAACCACAGCAGCAGTCAACACAGGTTTCGCCGGTTCCTGTTTTCCAGAACCCGGAAATAAGGCTGGTGAGGATACCCCGCCGCTTGGGGTTGAGATCTTCAATGGCAGGCGGGACTTCAGCTTTGAGTGCAAGGCTGTAATACTCCCGTACTGCCGCTGCCCATGCAGCCCGGTCTTCCTGGTAGATCTCCCCGTTCATGGTCTCGAACTTGTCGATGAGGAGTGCAGTCGGGTTGCGGCAGAGGAATGATCCGGCTACCCAGCAGTCGCCGTTGTGGAATGCAAGGGCAAGGGGGTCTTCGTTCTCGTCCAGCAGGAACCTGCCCTGGTCTCCCCCGGCAAGGGCGAGTGTTGTATTGTACTGGGGATCAGGGAGCACCGCAAACTGCGGCTCAACAAATATGAGGTCTTCTTCAATTCCGAGTATCTCTGATGCGATCATGCTGCACGCTCGATTCTTAAGCCGTGGGGTGCCTCGATGGTCCCGTCGATCTTTGCTTCTTCGTGGAGCACGATGGACTGTGCGATGACATCGCCGAGGATATGGGCACCTTTCCGGACAAAGACGGTACTGCCGCTTTCGACATTCCCGTGAATGGTTACCCCGTCGACAACCGTGATCCGGTTCCGGGCCCGGAGGCTGCCGAAGATAACGGTATTCTGCTGGACATCGATCGAACCTGCCCGGATGTTCCCGTGAAGCCGGCACCCCCTGCCGATTTTCATGGTCGAGGGGACCGAGAAGAGCTTCATGTTGAGTTTTGAGCGGGCGGGAATCATGAGCGGGATTTCGACCGGCTCGTCGTCCTCCGAGAAGAGGTCGTCGAGGATTCGGTCCAGCTCTTCCTTGCGCTGGATCTTGAGGAGGGTCATGAGATAGATCATGATGAAGACGAGGACGGGCATCGGGTTACGGACCTCGATATCCCCTTTTGCCTCGAAACCTTCAGCAATCTCCACGTTCTCTCCGATGTCGAGTGCACCGCTCACGGCGAGTTTGCCGCTGATTTTGACACCTTCCCCGATATAGGCGTCCTCTTTTGCGATAACATCGTTTCCGATCTCGCACCAGTTCCCGATCCGGGCATCCCCGTTTGCCCAGACGTATTCCCGGATCTTCGTGGATTCCCCGACAAAGACATCGTTACCCCGGAGACCGTAATCGATCTGGCAGAATTCCCCGACAACAATGTTCCGGTCGGTCTTGAGGCTGTGTTCCTGTAATTCAGTCCCGTCAGGGAGCAGGCAGTGTTTGTGCCAGTTTTTTACGGACTTTTCGCTCATTCGATCCCCAAAAAAATTATGCCCCGAACTTGTGCGCCTTGTTGATCAGGTCGAGCGCCATGGGCAGGAGGGTTGAACCGGTAATACGGTTGAGCCCGCCCATTGCACACGTGTATTCGTTGTACTTTGTCACGTCATCGATCCGGACACCATCGCCGTGGATAAGGACCGGTACGGGATCGGCTGAGTGATCCTTGATCGTGCACGGCGTCGAGTGATCCCCGCAGATGACGATGATGGTATCGGGAAGGGTAAGCAGGGGTGCTAGTGCAGCATCGATCTTTTCGATGAAATTCCGCTTTTGTTCGGCAAGCCCGTCATGGCCTGACTCGTCGGCACCTTTGATGTTGACGAGCACGAAATCCTTTGTCTGTAATTCCCTGATTACGGCATCAACCTTACCGGTCAGGTTGCTGTTCTGCGACCCGGTAATGCCGGGAACCGGGATATGGGGGAGCCCGACAACATTGCCGATACCGGTGATCAGACTCGCTGCGGCAATGACGCTTCCTTTGAGGCCATACCGCTTTTCGAAGGGTTCGAAATGCCCCATCTCTCCGGCGCCCCGCATCAGGACGATATTTGCCGGATTCTGCCCGTTCCTGATCCGCTCCTTGTTGATGGGGTGATCGAAGAGGATCTTTGTCGATTGCCGGACAAATTCGTTGCAGACCTCTGCGGTTTTTGCATGGCCGGTCTCTTTCTTAATCGCGGTGACGGTATAGGGTGGCACCCCGTCTTTTTTCGGGTCATTTGAAGTAACACAGTGACCGAGGCCATCCCCTTTGAGGGCGAGAGCAGCCCGGTGGCCTGCACCGGACCTGAACGAGAATTCGACCCCGAATTTTGAGAGATCGACTCCGTCCTGTATGGCGGCACTGAGTGCGGCGGTATCGTGGATACGGCCGGCCCGGCGGTCTGTGATGAGACCGTCGGGAGAAATGGTTGCATAGTTACACCGGAACCCTATCATGCCCGGTTCCATGTGGATGCCGGACCCTTCGCATTCGAGCGGGCCCCGGCCGGTATAATATTTGTACGGGTCATAGCCGAGCAGGGCGAGATGGGCTGTATCCGATCCCGGGCGGACCCCGGGAGCAATGGTATCCATGATGCCGCAGATCCCTTCTGCTGCAAGCTGGTCGAGGACCGGCGTTTTTGCCGCAGCAAGCGGGGTTGTACCCCCGAGCGCGGGGGAAGGGCGATCGGAGATACCGTCAAGCACGACGAACAGGATCTTGTTTGCGGTCATTCTGATGGAATGGTTGGTCGGGCAGGGTAATTATGTTTCCCGGTATGCGGGATATGGAAAAACCTGAAAATCAGGAATTAAAAGTGAAAAAAAATTATTTTGTCGAGATCAGTGCTGCGACCGGCTCGACTTTTGACTTGGTGACTTCGACCCTGCGGGTGGGGTAGATGGTCTTGACGGCCTTGAAGAGATCCCGTGAGATCTCGCCGGAGACGATCCCGTTGACGAGGGTGGTTAAGTCCCATGACGCTGCCTGTGCCAGCACGTTCTGGGAGATTGCATTCCGGATTGCGTGCTCCTGGGCAACGTTTGACCGGGCGAACGTGTAGGTGCTGATGGTCAGGTGGACCTTCTTGCCATCCCGGGTTACAATCGGGACGTGGGTGTCCACACGGGAACTCCGGCGCTTGACGAGCGAGCGGAGGTAGTCCCGGGTCACTTCGTGGCCGACGAATTCTGAATATGCTGCATCGCCGGTCACGTTCTCGATCTTAAAGCTCATCTTGATGTGCTGTTTTGCGTAATCATTGGTGATTTCGCCGAGTGTTGCCTGCATGATGCGGCCGACAACGCTCTCAGCATCGTTTGCAATGGTATCGCCGATATACGCTTTGCCGAGGTTGTCGGGGACGTACACCTTGTACCAGCTCTTGGCTTTCCAGCCTTCGACTCTTCTTCCAACCTGTTTTTTCTTTGCCATAGTATCACCTTATGGATATCTGGTCAATCCCTTCGAAGATCCCTCATGGTCATGGTCATTGCGTTGTAAGCCCGCAGGCATCCTCCGCAATTGCCAGGTTCATGAGATAATCGTCCACTGATGCAATGACCGACCTGACCTGCGTACCGGTGATCGAGGTGATCACCCGGTCGCCATCGGCGGTCGTTGTCATGCTTGTCAGGTTATCCGGCCTGAGTGCCGCTGCAATGCATCCCGCATTTTTGTGGGATGTGATGATCTCTCCTTCGATTTTCATCATCATGCAAGCGCCTCCGTCCAGCCTTTCCTGAACGCGTCCATCTGGTCGCAGGGAATTGTCGCCCCTGCCCTCCGGACGTGTCCCCCTCCGCTTCCTCCGCAGGCTTCTGCAAGCTCGCGGACAATTACTCCCAGTTCACGGGATGTGCCCGACGGGGCCCGCATCGATATCCGGCAGGAGTCCCCGGCTTTTGCATATACAAGAACCGGGCCATCCTGCACTCGATCACGGGACAGGATGTCAGCGACATCGCTTGCAACCTGTGGCTTCCTGACCTCGTAGATGCCTGCCGGCCCCTCGATCATGGTGACGGTTTTAACCGCTTCGATGATGCCGGTGCGGTACTGCCGTGTGATCTCCCATGCCCGTTCGAGGTCATGGGATGAGCGGAGGCAGAGGGTGGCACCGATATCGCCGTTGCCGGTCTTGCCGCAGGCATCGATGACTGCTGTTAATGCGTGGGCATCCTCGATGACTTCGCGCTGGAGCCGGAACGTATCCCCGTAAACTGCCTGCAGACCTGCAAGGCTGGTCTTAGGTGCTGCGTCCAGCATGACCTGCGATAAAAGGGTATCGAGCCGGGGGATGTTTTCCCCTTTAGCCTGGTCCTGCGCCTGCTCAACGAGATCCGCGATACGCTCTTCGGCGCCGCTGATACCGTCAAGATACGGGCTTGTTGCCAGGTACCACCGCTCGGTCATATCCCTGCCCGGAAGCGTGAGCCCCCGGCCCGGGCTGATGATGTCGTTTGCGATACCCTCGTTGAAGATTTCGAGGTTTTTGCCGGTGATTGCCTGGCCGTCACCGATGATCCCCGGAATTACAAGGCCGGCAAGGTCGCGGTTGTCACCCATTTTACGGGCGACAAAATACGCGGTTCCTGCTGCCGAGAGTTCCCGGTCCCCGTCAATCCTGTAAAGACGGGGGTTTACATGGAACTCGCCTTCGAAGACCGGGAGGTGGTGATCGACGACCATCACATTTGAGGGGAGGTCAGCGATCCCGGATCCGAGATCGCAGAGGAGGTATGCATCGTCGCTTATGATATCGGCGGGTGTGACGCTATGTCGCACCCGGAGACGGAAACGGATTCCCGCACGCAGCATTGCGTGGCAGAGGATCGAGGCACCGGCTATGCCGTCGGCGTCGTGATGCGTAAGCACCTCGACAAACTCCTGCCTCTTTATCTGGTCTGCAACGATTGCTGCTGCGTTTTCAAGCGACATGGTGCACCGGGACGATAGGGGAGGATCTTACCGTGAAAGCAGGATCTCAGCCTGTTCCGGCTTGTACGTGAAGCCCTTCGGGAGCTTCTTGCTGCTGACGTAGTACTTGACGAGTCTCCGGACCTTGGACTCGACAAGCTGCAGCTGCCGCTTGTTGTGGAGATCCTTCTTGTTCTCGCCCAGGTGCTTGCGCAGGCCGAGCGCCTTCTTCATGAGGTCCCGGAGATCTTCGGGGAGCTCGGATTCAACCTTGTGTTCGCGTAAGATTGCGCCGATCCGCTTGCCGGTCGCGAGCTTCACGTCCGGAACTCCGTGACGGTCACGGAGTATCAGACCGATCTTGCTGCTCGATACGCCTTCCTTCCGGAGCTCGAGAATGATCTTCTCGATTGCCTGAACGTCCGTGTTGGACCATGCAGGTGCCTGCTTACGGTAGGGGCGGACAGAGCATGATTTGCCTCTCCTTCGAGCATGCATTCGTGCCATAGTATAGCCTCCTTGTTAGTAGACTAAACGTAAGTCCAGAAAAGTGCAGTATTGGTTACTGACTCTCTGTAATCCCAAAGCCATGTTTGAGGCCATGCGGTGTCGCACGTCGGACTTACATCTGTCAGCACATATGAAAAGTGCTTACCATAATTCGATGGGAGCTCTATTAATGGTATCGCCCCGCGGCAACCCTGATCCGGACGGTGACGCGGATAAAAGCCTGGCAAGTAAAACCCGGAACCCTATTTCTGTTCAGATCCAAGATGGGTATTCCGGAATTTGATCAGCTCATCGCAGAATTCACCCAGGTACTCTTCCATCGAGAGGCTGCCTTCCTGGAATGCACACTCCTCTTCTTCGATAATCCTGTTGATCATATCCCGGGTGGGCAGGACGAGATCGAGGGGAACACCTGACTGTTCCGATCCCCGTACCAGTGCCTCACGGAAAAGGCCGAGACAATACCCGATACGGTACTCATATGTCGTACGGGTCTTCTCAAGGTATCCGGCAACCCGGTCGGTTTCGATCCTGAGGAAATCTTCGAGGATTTTATCATCCTTGCATTTCCCGAGCATGTACTTGTAATGGGCGTAAGGGTACATCTCTTCGAGCTCCGAAGGGACAATGCCGCATGTACCGAAGATCACGATATGGTACTGCGATTCGTCAAGTACCTGCGAGATGACCATCCGTATGAGCTGGTGGCTCGGGCTCTGGCTGTAGGGTTTCCGCACCGCACAGGGCATAAAAATTGCAATCTTTTTTGGTGCCACCTCGTAATTGTCGATGATGTACCGGTAAGATTTTTCAAATTCCGGGAGGTAAAACGGGGGATCGGTCAGGAGATCCGTTTTGCCGGTGCCTGTATCCTGCCCCTTGTGATCGCCCATACGTATTCCATATCTGATCGCTTTGGCAGCTCAAAGAATTAACCGCTTGGGCAGATCCCGCAGATATGGAATACCCGGGGGGAAACCGCGGTGTCTTTTTAGGGTTGCAGCGATAAGGTTTGGTGAGATGGATAAGATCCCGCTGGAAACAAATGAAGGCGACCTTGTCATACGGTTCCGTGACTGCTTTTCAGTGCGGTATATCCAGTCCGCTGCATTATTATGCCGGCTCGGGTACCTGATTGAACAGGAATACCGGGGAATACAGGATGTTCCCGCAGAGATCCAGCTCCGGCACGAAGCTTTCATCCTCAACTCGGTTCTCTCGACCGTTGCATTTCTTGAATCCACCATCAACGAGCTCTATGCCGATGCAACAGATGAGGCTTACTTCTTTGCCGATGAAAAGCACGAAGCACTCCTGCGGTTAATCAGCGAGAAATGGAAGAACGAGAAAAACTTTGACCGGGCCCCGATGCTCACCAAGTACCAGAAGATCCTCGATATTGCAGGAAAACCCATTTTCGAGGATGGTGACCAGGCATTTGCAAATGTCCGGGAATTAATCGAGATCCGCAACTATCTCATGCACTACAAACGGGAATGGGTGGAAGTACAAAAACGCGGGGAGATTCGTCATGGCAAAGAAACGGCCGGCGAACGTTTTGAAAAAGTGCTGCGGGCCAAGTTTGCTGTAAACCCGCTGGCACAGAAAAACCTGTTGTTTTTCCCGGACCGGTGTCTCGGGCACGGGTGTGCTGAATGGGCGATTGTCAACAGTATCATCCTCGCCGATGAGTTTTTCCGGCGGCTCGATCTGCCGGCACCCTACGCCGGGATACGGGATGAGCTGGCGACACGATAATTCCCCTCTTAAGAAAAACCGGCGCAGGAGGGCAGGATATCGGTTCTTTTTAAAAACGGATTTTTATGGGGAGATACGAAAATGTACCTCACTTTCTCTTTCCTTTCTTCTTCTTCGGGTCGTCCTTTACCATCGACATCAGGTCGATGATGTAACTGCCCTCTTCCTTGCCGACACTGACAATCCGCTCATCGCTTTGTGCCATTTTCTCAAGGTTGAGCTCGTAGGATCCCGGTGAAACGATCCGGATGGTCTCGACCCGGTCGTACATTTCGACCTGTTTCTTTGATGCAGGCTCAACCTCGAGGACTTCCTCTTTGGACTCTTCAGCAATCTCCTCGATAGATTTCTCCTCGAGCACGTCCCTGTTGATCTCTTCATCCTTGATGTAGAGGAACTTCTTGCCGCCGCAGCTTGCGCATCCTTTGAGGATCTCCGTCGATCCGTCCTTATACTCGCGCCCGCATTTCGTACATTTGTGCGGCATTCCTGCTCACCCGAAACACTCGATCATGGTCTCGTAAAGATCCTCGACGTTCTTGCCCTCCAAACCGGAGATGGCGACTACCGGGTGCTGGGGGAAGGCGCTCCGGATCCGGGCGGGAACCGCATCGGGGAGATCGATCTTGTTGGCAACGATGATGACCGGGAGTTTGCGGCTCTCGATGATCCCGATCATCATGATATTGACCTGCATGAACGGATCGAGGGTGGAGTCGAGCATGTAGATGACCCCGTCGATATCCTCGCGGAGCCAGTGCATTGCCTCGGTAACACCTTCGGTTGCCTCCCGGGCCCGGATGATGGCTTCGTCTTTTTCCATCCCGAACTCCAGGAACTCGTGATAATCGATCTTGGTCGTAACCCCGGGAGTATCGACAATGTCCATGACAACGGTGTTACCATTTGCCCCGGAGATGACAATATCTTCTTTCTTGCGTGCCCTGCGGGTTTCGTGGGGGATCTCACTGACCGGCCCGACCGCATCACCGGTCCAGTCCCGGGCGATCCGGTTAGCAAGCGTTGTCTTACCGGCGTTGGGTGGACCGTAAATACCAATCCGGGTCCGCTTCTTCTTAAAAAACGTATTGAGGAAACTGGCAAACTTCTTCTTTGCCCTGCCATATGTCTGATAAAAGATCTTCACTTTTCACCTCGCCTGTCCCTGGTTATTGCGGTACACAGGGCACAATAAGAATCACGTGATATTCGTTAGTAGTGTATAGAAACGGCTCTTTATTATGTTTCTCGTGATCCGGGTAACCGATACGTCGCTGATACCAGCCCGTTGCCCCGGATATTATTACTGTGCCGCATGACCGCATGTCTCGGCCAAATTGTTTTTATACAATTGGTGGGGAGTATGCTAATTGTAATCATCAGAACCAGCACTTCTAGGAGGTGACTCATGAAAAAGACATCCAACGCAATCCAGTTTGAGACCCGCGTTCCCTTGCGGGAAGTGATGAGGCGCAACCCGGCCATGATCGACATTGAAGCAAGCGTCGCAAAAGCGGCAAAGCTGATGTGCCAGGAAGAGGTCGGCAGCGTCATTATTCTCCGGCACAACCTGCCTATTGGCATCGTGACCGAGGAAGACATCAACTGCAAGGTGGTGGCAAAGGATCTCAAACCGAGTAAAGTCCAGGTGAACGATATCATGAGCACGCCACTCATTACGGTGAGTGCCGAAAAAACTGTAGGCGATGCCGCCCACATGATGGTGAAGCATAAGGTGCGGAGGCTCCCGGTTGTCGATGAAGACAAGAAAGTCATAGGGATTGTGACCGTCCGGGACCTCCTCACCATCTCAAACGAGCTCAACGAACTCCTGACCGATCTCATCGAGATTAACCGGGAAGAACTTGTCGAGCCGGGGATGTGCAACCGCTGCAGCCAGATGTCTGATGATCTTAAGCGGGTGGACAATGTCATGCTCTGTGCCCGCTGCCGTGAGGAGGAAAATATCACATGAAAACTGCACAGGATTTCAAAATTGAGATCCCTGTGCTCAAATATAACGACCAGATAACCAAGGCACGGCAGATCTTGCGGGACGACCGGTTCCGGGAAATCTATGTTGTTGACGCAAAAGATCGGCTCCTCGGCTACCTTGATATTACGGATGGCCTGCGGGTGACTGCGACCAAATCGAATGTCACGGTCGAGGGGTTTGTGAAAGATGCGGCACGGGTTGACCCCCGGGACATGATCGAACCGGCAGCAAAAACGATGAGGGAATTCCATACGGACAGCGCAGCAGTTGTCGATGCGGCCGGTCACGTAACCGGCGCGATCCTGCTCGCCGACCTGTTCCCGATCATTGTAACCCGCAATGAACTCCACGGTTTAGTTTCAGACCATATGACAAAAAAAGTGGCAAGTGCAGATCCGGCAGAACCTCTCCAGAAAATATGCACGATGATTACCGAGAGCGGTTTTGCGGCATTCCCGGTCATAAAAAAGAAGAAACTGATCGGGATTATATCGAGGCGCGATCTGATCAATGCCCGGAGAAAACGGTCGGGAACGAAGGGGCACACGCACACCACGGTAGAAGAGGTGATGATCCATGAATGCATTACTATTGGACCTGACGAACCGCTCTCTGCTGCAGCTGATCTCCTGGTGAAGCGGGATATCAGCATGCTGCCGGTCGTCAAGGACGGAGCTCTTGTCGGCGTTATCAACCGGCACGATCTTGTCGCCGCACTGTAATGTGCGGGTGCCAGCCGTGATATACATGGATGGAATGTGAATATCGGGGCAGATGCGTCCCGGGAAAATTTATACAGGACTGGTCATTGAACCAGATGGAGGGCATTTGATGCACCAGAACGGGCATGGCGTCAAACAGGGCGACCGGCTCTTGAAAATGCAGGGAAAACTCGACCGGGGCCCGGTAGAGTTCAAATCCCATATATCCGTGCAGGAAGGAGAGATCATGGCGATTGCAACCCGCGACGTCGTATCGGTTCCCCCGACCCAGAGTATCATCGGGGCAGTCGAACAGATGACGAAATGCGGGTTCCGCCGGATGCCGGTCACGGATGCCGGGACAAAACAGATCCGGGGCATTCTCACCTCGGGCGATGTGATCAATTTCATGGGCGGGGGAGACAAGTTCAAGCTTGTCCAGGTCCGGCACAACGGTAATCTCCTTGCAGCAGTCAACGAGAGTGTCCGCACGCTCATGACCCAGCAGCTCGCAACTCTTGCCCACGACGCAAGGATCCAGGACGCGGTGGATATCATCGTTGGTAAAAAGATCGGCGGGCTCCCGATAGTCGACGGGAATGATGTCCTGACCGGCATTGTTACCGAACGGGATGTCATGCGGGTGCTTGCCTCCGAGCGGAGCACGCTTGTGGTCGAGGATATCATGAGCACATCGCTGCGGGTGACTGCCCCGGACTGTCCGATCATGACAGTTACCCGGGACATGACCCGGCACCGGTTCCGCCGCCTGCCTGTAGTCAGCGACGATGTACTTTACGGTATCGTGACTGCGACCGACATCATGCGGTACCTTGGAAGCCGTGAGGTGTTTGCCCGGATGACCACCGGGGATGTCGCGGAAGTGATGGGCCTGCCGGTCCGTACCCTTGTTGCCGGGGAACTCTTCACGACGACCCCGCAAAAGAGCATCAACGATGCCGCACGGGAGATGCTTGAAAAGAACATCGGTGCCATGCCCGTGATCGAAGACTCCCGGCCTATCGGGATGATCACGGAATTCGATCTTGTCCGTGCATTTGCACAGGGGTGAAAGCCATGTTTGCCAGCGATATAATGAGCGTGCCGGTCCATGTCGTCGCACCGGATGATACGGTCGCGTATGCCCGGAACCTCATGGTAAAGCACAAGATCTCCCGCCTCCTCATCGTGAACGAGAACGGTCTTGCCGGAATTGTGACCAAAAAGGACCTCGCCTACCGGCTCCGGCAGGGCAATGCCTCATGGAAACGGCGCCCGCTCAGCCAGCTCAGGGTCAGTACCATTGCAACGGAAAACCTCGTGGTGGTATCCCAGGATACCCCGGCGATCCAGATCGCCCGGATCATGATCGAAAAGGACATCAGCAGTGTACCGATCGTGGATGCGGGGAGCGTGGTCGGTATTGTGACCAAAACGGATCTGATGAAATCCACCCTTGTCCGCCAGCTCAGCCTGCCGGTCGAGGATGTGATGGAGGATGCCGCGACGGTAAGCCGCTACCATTCGCTCGCCCATGTTGTCAGCGTGATGAAAGAGCGACATAAAAAGGTGCTGGTGCTTGACAATGATGGAACGCCGGCCGGCATCATCACCGAAACGAACCTTGCGTTCTTCGATGACGAACAGAAAATGGCAGGGGTTGGTGGAAGAGATGTAATGATACGGAGACGGGAAAAAGCAGACGGGACAAGCGGCCCGGGCCAGCTCGCAGTCGCACCGGTGACGGCAGAAGATGTGATGACTGCCCCCGTGATCACATGCCCGCCCGGAACCCTCCTCCCGGAGGCTATTGAACTGATGAAAAGACACCATGTCAACAGTCTTGTTGTCATGGAGAACGGCACGATTTCAGGAATTCTCAAACGGGATGATATCATAAAGGAAGTGGCGAAATGACAAAAGAAGTTTTTATCAAAGATGTAATGGTAAAACCAACCACGATAGCAAAATCTGCAAAAATCACCGAAGCGCTCGATAAGATGCTCGATCTGGGTATCGATCCCCTCGTTGCAGTCAATAACGGCTCGGTCGTGGGTGTTGTCACACGGCAGGCTATTGCCGAAAAGCTCGGAAGCAGGCAGAACTCCGATATCGCACCCGCTTCAATCCATGTTGCAAGTGTGATCGAAGAGGAGTTCACCAGCGTCTACCCTGATGAAAGTATCAACGTGCTGGTGCCGCTTCTCCAGCGCTACAAACTGGTTGTCGTCTATGACAGCGATCACCGGCTTATCGGACAGGTCTCTGCCGGCGACCTGCTGAAAAAATACGCCCCGGATAACGGGATCGAAAGTGCTATCGAGAAGGCAATTACCATCGATGCCGATGAACGGGTGGTCCACCTCCGTCGCAGGATGCTGGATGACAAAATCAGCCGGTTTGTCGTGACAGAGAATGATAAATTCACCGGGATCGTCACCGAAACCGATGTCGCGGTTGCGATGCGGAAGTTCCGTGAAGCCGTAACCGATAATCACCAGGATCACCGGGTCCGTAACATGCTTGTCAAGGACATCATGAGCTCCCCGGTCCTCTCAATAGAACCGACCGCAGCAGTTGCCGGTGTGATCGACATGATGCTCAAGAAAAATATCAGTTCAGTTCCCGTCATCGATAACGGCAGGCTGCTGGGAATGGTGACCCGGCGCTCCCTGGTCAACGCGCTTTAGAAAACCCTTCTTTTTTTCGTATTTTTTTTGACCGGCTACGGCGTAAGTCAGGAGTTAACAACCCTTAATACCCTTCAACATTAAAAATTGAACAAATGCCCGTAAGAAAGGGGATGACAAAAACGTCACCGGTCTGCCCGTCAAGTGATATTCCCACGCTGCTCGACCGGATGGCCCTCACGGGTTTCCAGGGACGGAAGCTTGGGGAGTCGGTGGCAGTCTGGAAAAAGATGCTTGCCGATCCGGAATGCACCATCTTTTTCGGGCTTTCCGGTGCTATGATCCCTGCTGGCATGCAAAACTGCCTTGTCGAGATGATCCGGCACCATTACGTGGATGTCGTGGTCTCGACCGGGGCAAATATCTTCCATGATGTCTGCGAGCATACCGGTGTCTGCCATTATCTGGGTCATCACCATGTCGATGATGCCGGATTGTACGAGAAAGGCATCGACCGTATCTACGATATTTTTGCGTTCGAAGAAGAGTTCCGGGATGTCGACCGGGGGATAGCAGCATTCGGGGAATCAATCGCACCGTTCCGTGGCTCATCCCGTGAGTTCATCCGCCAGTACGGGGAGTTCCTCATACGGAAGTACCCGGGCCGCGAATCGGTTCTATCGACCTGCGTGAAAGAGAATGTCCCGGTGTTTATCCCTGCCCTCTGTGATTCGTCCATTGGTATCGGCCTCCTGATCGCACGCCGGCGGGGATTCGATGTCGATATCGACCAGATCGCAGATGCCGATGAGATAACCCGGCTTGTCGAGGATGTCAAAAAGACCGGCGTGGTGTATGTTGGCGGCGGTGTCCCGAAGAACTTCATCCAGCAGACGCAGGTGATCGGCTCGATCCATGAAAAGGATCGTGGAGGCCACGACTATGCAGTCCAGTACACAACGGATGCACCGCACTGGGGAGGTCTCTCGGGATGTACGTTTGAAGAGGCCATCAGCTGGGGTAAGGAATCCACATCGACCCTGCATGTGCAGTGCCACGTAGATGCAACGATTGCCCTGCCGCTGGTCATCTCTGCCCTGATCGGGGGCGGGGTAAAGCGGGTAAAAAAGAAAGACCCCCTGAAAAAGATCGTGCACCGGCAGGGTTTGTAAGGATACCGTATTTTTATAAGATTCCTCCTCTACTATCCATATACGAATGCTCCCGTATAATACGGGGGCAGTAAGGGACCTTATGGATATCCGCACGAAGACACTTCTTTCCCTTGGCGTAATATTCACCCTTTTTTTAGGTCTCATTCTCGGAATATCGGTTTCACTTTATCTCGATGAGCTTCAGGCCCTTGATAATTCCGATATAAACGCAGATGTGCAGCGGGGTCTGAATGCACTCGCAAATGAACAGGAGGATCTGGCTGCCACGCTTCATGACTGGGCTTACTGGGATGATACGTACAGGTTTGCACAGGATCAGAATCCCGAATATATTCTCCAGAATTTAAACGCAAATTCTCTCGATTCCCTGAGTATCAATGTACTCCTGGTAACAGATCCGTCCGGTATTCCTGTTTATAGCACGATGATCGATCCCGCGACCCGGCAGGTCATACCACTGCCTGAAGATATCAGCGCCGCTCTTCCCCCGGGTCATGCTTTCCTTAACCATACCTCCCTGAACAGTACCAGGACCGGCATCCTCATCGTCCCCCAGGGGCCCCTTCTGGTGGCATCAACCCCCATCCTCAACAGCCTGCAGGCGGGTCCTGCAGAGGGAGTGCTCGTCATGGGCCGGTTCCTTGATGCATCTACCCTTACAAGAATAACAAAAGTTACCGGCGCACCCCTTGCCCTTCGATGGAATGCCAGCCAGATTAAGGATGCACAACAGTGGGTTCTTTTTCTGGCATCACCGTCTGATACCTCATCGTCCGGTATCTTCATCACACCCCTGTCCGGGGATACCGTTTCAGCATACACAAGAATCCTGGATCTGAACGACAGGCCGGTACTGGCCGTTACAATCCTGCCCCGGGTCCACTACCGTGAGGGTGTTGCAATTATTATCAACACCCTTATTATCCTTGCTGCAATCTTTCTTGCAACCGCCCTTGTGGTGATGTTCATTATCGACCGGGTGGTCCTTGCCCGGCTTGCTGTTGTCATAAAAAAAGTAGGGCGGATGGGAAAAGGGCAGGTCAGTGACCTTCAGCCTGAACTCGACGGGAATGACGAGATTGCCCGGCTTGAACAGGAAATCATTCTTGCATACCGGGATTTGCATGCAAGCGAACAGAACCTGCGGATGTTTGTCAATGCAATATCCGATCCTGCCATGATGATGAAACCGGATGGCACAATCAATCTTGCCAACGTCGCGCTTGCCCGGGTTGTCGGTAAACCTCCTGAGGATCTTATCGGGACACCGTTCCGGAACAATTTCCCCCGGACGGATTACCAGATTCACGCTGACCGGTTCAGGGAGGGACTCAAGAATAAGATATTTATTCCCTATGAGATCGAATTCCGGGAGAAAACCTATCTCGTTACGATCTACCCGTCGTTTGAAGAAGGCGGAAAAATCGGGCTTGTTGCTGTTATTGCCATCGATATTACAGAGCGCAAGAAGGCCGAAAATGCCCTGTCCCTTGCAAAGAAAAAACTCAACCTCCTCAATACGGTCATCTTTAATGATATCCAGAACAAGGTTTTTGTCCAGAGAGGATACCTGACGCTCCTGAAGCGGATGGCCAAAGAACCCGATACAATACCATGGGTTGAAAAACTCGAACGTTCAGAGCGTGAGATCCAGGAATCCCTCAATTTTGCCCAGCATTTCCAGAGCATGGGCATGCAGCCCCCGAAATGGCAGAATGTGAACGATGTAATGCTGTTTGCTCTCTCCCATGTGGCCCTTGAGTCTGTTGCGCATGATTTCAGGGTCGAAGGGCTGGAAATCTATGCCGATGCCCTGCTGGAAAACGTGTTTTCCAGCCTGTTTGAAAATTCCCTTGTTCACGGGAACGTGAAATCAGTAATACGGAGCTGGTTCCAGGAGGATGAACACGGCCTTATCCTTTATTTCGAAGATGACGGTGACGGGGTGCCTCCCGACCGCAAGGAACTGATCTTCTCCAAGGGATCCGGTACCGGTGGGGCTGTCGGCCTGTTCCTGTCACGGGAGATCCTGTCCATCACCGGCATTACCATAGCCGAGACCGGGGAATTCAAAAAAGGTGCCCGCTTTGAAATAAGGGTGCCAAAGGACATGTACAGGATCCGGAAAAACGGGAATCCGCAGGAAATGTAACCGGCCATATCCTGCCCGATCCCGGACCGTTATGTGTATCAGTCTTTTGTTCCAATAATCCTGATATGAGGGTAAGGTAATGGATGGTGTACGGTTCCGGCAGATGACCCGGGAGGAAGTCTCTACTGCTGTCGCATGGGCTGCAAAAGAGGGCTGGAATCCCGGTCAGTCCGATGCGGCATGTTTTTACAACGCGGATCCGGAAGGGTTCTTCTGCGCTGAATCGGACGGGCGGATCGTGGGAACGGTCTCGGTGGTCAATTACGATGACCGGTTTTCTTTTGCCGGTCTTTTTATTGTTGACCCGGTTTACCGTGCGAAGGGGATTGGTATGCAGCTTTACCGCTATGCCATGAAGCATGCCGGCTCACGTGTTGTGGGGGGTGACGGGGTTGTCGCCATGGTGGATAAGTACCAGAAGGACGGGAGCCTCTTCCTGCACTATAATAATGCCCGGTACGAGGGCACGGGCGGGGGCAGGATGCCTGACGGCCTCGAACCGATCGGGAAGATCCGGTTTGAGGATCTGGTCTCCTACGATACAACACACTTCCCGGCCCGGAGGGAACAGTTTCTCCGGTGCTGGATATCGCAGGAAGGGCATTATGGTCTTGTCCGGCTGGACTCCTCCGGGAAGATTGCCGGGTATGGTGTGCGGAGGGCCTGCCAATCAGGTCACAAGATCGGCCCGCTTTTTGCCCGTGACCGGGCAACCGCAGAACAGATCCTCGAGGGTCTGGTTGCCGGGATACCCGGCGAGCAGTTCTATCTCGATATACCGGTCCCGAACAAAGCGGCAGTCGCCCTTGTACAGGATCGGAAGATGAACCCGGTCTTCTACACGGCCCGGCTCTATACGACACGGGATCCCGTCCCGCTTCCCCTGGACGAGATATTCGGTGTCACGACATTTGAGCTGGGATAACCCACGGGAAGTTTATCGTCAGAATACCTCAGGGAGCTCCCGCAACCGCCGGTTCGACCCTGAGCAGGATAATATCCCCTTCTTTTTTCGTTGATATATACAGGCGGGTTTTTCCTCCCTGCTCTTCTTTCCGGTTGATAACCGCAGGACGACGGATGACCGGGATCCCGGTTGTATTGGTCTGGTTGACGGATGCCCTGATAGCACAGCCGGAGCAGTATACGGTCTTCCCGCAACCCCCGGGAAGGTATGCATTCCGGCATTCGAATACTTCTCCGCACAGGTTGCCCGTGACCATCCGGAGGGGTTTACCGGCAATTTCCACGGCCTTTGCATTTGCTGCAAGTACATTGACATCGTTATCGACAAGGAAGACCGGTGCATCGAGCATATCAAGGAATTTCCGGATATTGATCCCATGTTCGGCAAGTATTTTGTTGTAGCAGGCTTTGCAGATCCCGTGAGAGACCGGATCCTCCGGGGTCTTTCCCGGCCGTACAACTTCGTTGCAGAATGAACAGATCGTTTTCATGATTAGCGTTGGAAAAACCTACGAACCTGAGATATATAACCGCTTTGCAGCCGGGGCATGGGAGGATCCGCTGTTATTTATCCGCCCGGTACGTGTGGTGGGGGGAGGGGGGTGGCATGTGCAGGGGGGGAGGGTAGCTACCCCTGCCTGAGTACGAGGGGTGGGTATCCCCCCCAACTCAATTATGGGAACCGGTGTTTCTGGAATGTTCAGGTGTGAACTCCACGCGAACCGATCCTACATCGGCTGTGAAAAATCGTATGTTACTCATATTTGAGGTGGGGGAGGGTACCCCCCCTCCCCCCACCCGGCCCCGCTCTTTGCAGAGTATCTGGTGTGATGGAACCCGGAGGCTCACTCCCTGGGGGTTATGAACGAGTAAAAAAAACTGGATTGTCCTCCATCCGGCTCAACAACATTGTCAGGATATCCCTGACCGGGAACATACCCGTACGGTAATGCTGAATACGGATTGTTTTTCTGTGTGCAGGCCCCCATTTTCTTGAAATAGCATAGCACACATACTTAGATTGTAAGAACCACGGGTTCCCCAAATCCGCACAATACAATAAGGGATTGTGGAATCCCGTATACAATGACCAGCCCCCGGCTCAACCGGGGATCTCTTCTGCCCAAACACTTATTACCCAACCCAGTCCATATTATAAAGCACCATTCATGGAGCAGTGTATTATCACTGCGAGTGTCTGTCAAAGATGCGAGATTCCTCTGTTGAGGTAGCCAAGCCAGGTATGGCGCAGGTTTGCTAAACCTGTGTCTGAAAGGACTCGAGGGTTCAAATCCCTCCCTCAGCGCTTCAAGAGAAAATCTCACAAAATCGAGGGGATTGGATGGCTCAGGAAGACGAAATAAAATACTTTGTAAGGGTTGGCACCACCGATCTGGACGGTACCAAATCCGTAAAGGTTGCGCTCACCGGTATCAAGGGTGTCGGCAGGCATACCTCTACGGTTATCTCCCGCATGGCACAGGTCGACGAGTATGCCTCGCTCGGCCGCCTTGACGAGGAGTCAGTCAACCGGCTTCGCACCGCTGTCGAACAGTACGCATCAAAGATCCCGCAATGGATGGCAAACCGTCCCAAGGATGTCTACACCGGAGAGACCAAACACCTCTTTGGTGGCGACGTAGCCCTTGCAAAGGACGAGGATGTCAACCTCATGAGGAAGATCCGCTGCTACCGTGGTATCCGTCATGAAACCGGCCAGAAAGTGCGCGGCCAGCGCACCAAGTCGACCGGAAGAACCGGAACCACGGTCGGTGTCAAGCGGAAGAAGGAGGGAAGTTAATCATGGGATACCCAGGAAAGAACCACAAGTCTTACCAGACCCCCAAGCGTCCCTTTGAGAAAACCCGTATCGAAGCGGAAACCCGGCTCGTCATCGAGTACGGTCTCCGCAACAAACGGGAAGTCTGGAAGGCACAGGCTCACCTCCGTAAATACCGGAAAGGTGCACGGAACCTCCTTGCACTCATGTCAGCCGGTACCGACAGGACCCTCTTTGAAAAGAAGAAAGAGGAGCTTATCTCAAGTCTCCAGCGGGCAGGACTGCTCGGCGCAAATGCGGATATCGAAGATGTACTCTCGTTAAAGGTGCAGACCCATCTCGAACGCCGCCTTCAGACCATCGTGCACCGCAAAGGCCTTGCACGGTCGCCCAAGCAGGCACGCCAGCTCATCACCCACGGGCACATCGCAATTGCCGGCCGCAGGGTCAACATACCCAGCTACCGTGTAACCCGCGAAGAAGAAGCCCAGATCGCCTACTATGGTGCATCCCCGTTTCTGAGTGACTCTCACTCCGAGAAAGAGCGGATTGCAAAACCGGCAAGCGTCCCCAAGACATCCGGATTTGCCCGCCCGCAGGGATACGGCAGAGGAGGAAGGTAAGATGGCAGCAAACGACAAGGAAAAGTGGGGTGTAGCCCACATCTTCGCGTCCTTCAATAACACAATCATCACCATCACGGATCTCTCCGGTGCCGAAACCGTCACCAAGAGCAGCGGTGGCATGGTCGTCAAGCAGGACCGGAACGAAAGTTCTCCCTATGCGGCAATGCAGATGGCATCCAATGTTGCCCAGAATGCCCGCGAAAAGGGAATTGTCGGTGTCCATGTCAAGGTGCGTGCACCCGGACAGGGCAAGCAGCGCAGCCCCGGCCCCGGTGCCCAGGCAGCAATCCGTGCCCTCGCCCGTGCAGGAATGCGCATCGGACGTATCGAAGACGTCACGCCTATCCCCCACGACTCATGCCGTTCGAAAGGTGGCAGACGAGGAAGGAGAGTGTGATGGAGATCGAATTCGCCAGTCTGGACGATTCACTCGCACGATTCACTCTCTCGGGAGCGAGCCCGGCCTTTGCAAACGCCATCCGGCGTGCAATGATCGGCGAAGTGCCAACCCTTGCAATCGAGGATGTGCGCATCTATGACAACACGAGCGCACTCTTCGATGAAATGCTGGCGCACCGCCTCGGCCTCATTCCCATCAAAACAGACCTTTCAACCTACACGACCCAGGAAAAATGCGTGTGCGGCGGGGCAGGATGCCCGGGCTGCACTGCAACGTTTACCCTCAGTGTCGAGGGTCCAAAGACAGTCCTTTCCAGTGACCTGATTCCGCAGGACCCGGGCGCAGCGCCGGTATACGATAACATCCCGATAGTCAAACTCATCAAGGGACAGAAACTCGTCATCGAGGCACGTGCCGTTCTCAACACCGGCAAGGTGCACGCAAAATGGCAGCCAACGCTTGTCTGCGGGTACAAGAATCACCCCGTCATCACGATAAGCGATGCCTGCGACGCGTGCGGCATGTGCGTCGATGAGTGCCCCCGTGAAATTCTCGCGGTCAAAGGCAAACGGGTCAGCGTTGTAGAAGGAAAGCTCCCCGACTGCTCCATGTGCAAGCTCTGTGAACGGGCATGCCTTTCGAGCGGTATCGGTGACGAGCCCGCAATTGCCATATCCGCCGAACCCGACCGGTTTATTTTTGTGGTCGAGAGCGACGGGTCAATTGCAACAAAAGAGATCATGAACCGGGCGCTGCTGTTCGTAAAAGAACAGGCAGACGAGATGGAACGACAGTTAGGCGAAATTTCAGGGGATGAGAAGAAATGACAAGAATTGTGGAAAAGACGAACCCCCGTCTTACCAGCCTTATTTCGCTCTTAAAGAACAAGTCGCGTGAGAATGAGGCTAAGATCTGGCGCGAGATTGCAAGCAGGTTAGAGACCCCCAACCGCAACTATGCGGAGGTCAACCTGTCGAAGATCAACCGCTATGCCCAGAACGGCGAGACGATCATCGTCCCCGGAAAGGTGCTGGGCAGTGGCATGCTGGAGCAGTCAGTCAAGATTGCAGCGCTCAACTTCTCCGCATCCGCAACGAGCAAGATCAGGGACGCAAAGGGACAGTGCATGACAATCGAACAGCTCCTGCAGGACAATCCGAAAGGAAGCGGTGTCCGGATCCTGAGGTGAACTAAGATGGTTACAATTATCAACGGTGACGGACTGCTTCTCGGCCGGCTCGCAAGTATTACCGCACAGCGGGCGCTTGCCGGTGAAGAGATTGCTATCGTCAATGTAGAGAAAGTCATCATCTCCGGTAGCCGTGCCCGGGTGCTTGCCAACTACAAGCACAAGAGAGAGCGCGGAGCCTCTGGCAACCGCTGGGGACCGTTCGTTCCCCGGAGACCGGACCATCTCATGAAGCGGACGATCCGCGGAATGCTCCCGTACAAACGCCCCCGTGGTGTCGAGGCATTCAAGAACATCAAGGCATATGTCGGCATTCCGGTCGAGTTCGCCGGTAAGGACATGGAAGTTCCAGAAGAAGTGCACATCAACCGGCTCAACAACCCCAACTATATTACTCTCGGGGCAGTGAGCACGTTCCTCGGAGCCAAGTTCTAAGGTGGTCACCATGGTAAAGATCATTAATACAAGCGGAAAACGCAAGACAGCGATCGCACGGGCGACATTCAAGGCTGGCAAGGGTGTTGTCCGGGTTAACTCGGTACCCCTCGAACAGTACGGCTCCGATGTCACCCGGATGAAGATCTCTGAACCCATCCTCCTCGTCCCCAACGCGGTAAACGGTATCGATGTGACCATCGATGTCGCCGGTGGCGGTGTAATGGGGCAGGCAGAGGCGGTCCGTACCGCGCTCGCCCGCGGTATCGTCCAGTGGCACAACGATCCCCAGATGAAGGATATATTCCTTGCTTACGACAGGACCCTGCTCGTCAACGACTCCCGGCAGAAGGAAGCCAAGAAGCCGCACGGTTCTGGTGCCCGGGCAAAGTTCCAAAAGTCTTATCGTTAAGATAAAAGATATTGTGAGAGGTCGAAAATCTTGATACCCGTACGATGTTTCACCTGTGGAAAACCAATCTCCACAGCTTGGGAAGAGTTCAGGCAGAGACGGGAGAAAGGCGAGGATCCCAAAAAGATCCTCGACGATCTCAAAATTTCCCGGTACTGCTGCAGGCGTATGTTCCTGACACACAAAGAGACCATCGATGAGCTCAACCCATACCAGTAAATCGACAGTATGACAGTATGAACGCGGGGTCGTAGGGTAGCCTGGACCATCCTATTGCGTTCGGGACGCAGTGACCTGAGTTCGAATCTCAGCGACCCCATATTTTAAAAACAGACTATCATTTTGAGGCACGACAATGCAGACGCAATCATACTCCCGGTACGAACGGGCAAGAATCATTGGAGCAAGGGCTCTGCAGATATCAATGGGTGCTCCGTTACTTATCACAACGACACGGATCGATCCGCTTGAGATCGCCATCGAAGAATACAACAACAACACCATCCCCATTACCGTAAAGAGAAAGTAAAAAGGAGAAGGCGTATGACGACCATTGAAGTTATCGAGCTGCGGACCATCCTGGACAGCCGGGGCAATCCGACCGTTGAAGCCGATATCTATACGTCGGGCGGCTTTGGAAGGTCAGCTGCCCCGAGCGGTGCCAGTACCGGTTCCCTCGAGGCAAAAGTCAGGCCTCCAAAGGAAGCAGTGGAGAATGCAATCCACAATGTGATCCCGGCACTTATCGGTATGGACGCCTGCGATCAGCAGACGTTCGATGAACAGCTGCGGGATATCGACGGAACTGCCGACTTTTCGGAGATCGGTGCGAATGTCGCTGTTGCACTCTCGCTTGCAAATGCAAAGGCAGCTGCCTCTGCAATGAACCTCCCCCTCTTCCGCTATCTTGGCGGGGCATTTGTCAGTGAAATGCCGCTTCCGCTTGGTAATGTGATTGGCGGCGGGGCACATGCGGCAAACGCGACCGAGATCCAGGAGTTCCTGGTCGTGCCCGGCGATGCAGCCGATGCAGAAGAGGCCGTGTTTGCAAACGCAGCGGTTCACAAGACGGTAAAGGAACTTTTAAAGAAGAACGGGAAGCCCTGCGGCAAGGGTGATGAGGGTGCGTGGGCACCGCAGATTGACGATGCCCTCGCATTTGAGCTCATTGCCGAGGCGACCGGAATTGTCGCTGACGAGATGAACGTCTCGGTCGATATCGGTATTGATGTTGCAGCGAGCCAGATGTGGAACGGGAATGAATACAAGTACCGTGACTGCGTCCGCTCGACCGAAGAGCAGGTATCCTATATCGCCGAACTCGTCGACAAGTACAACCTCGTCTATGTCGAAGATCCCCTCCACGAAGATGATTTTGACGCATTTGCAGAACTCAATGACCTGGTCGGCGACCGCTGTCTTGTCTGCGGGGACGATATTTTCGTAACCCAGGTTGACCGCATCATCCAGGGTATCGAGAAGGACGCTGCAAACTGTGTACTTATCAAACCAAACCAGGTGGGAACACTCACCGATACATTTGACGCAGTCAAACTTGCCCACACCCACGGTCTGGACACGGTGATGAGTCACCGGTCCGGTGAGACGACCGATACAACAATCGCGCACCTCGCAACCGCATTCTCCTGTGTTTTCTTAAAATGCGGAGTGGTAGGCGGAGAACGCATTGCCAAACTTAACGAACTGATACGCATTGAGGAACAGATATGACCACTGTAAACGAGATGGAAATTGAATTAAAAGAACCGCTCATCCCCGTCGAGGAGTACCTGGCAGCCGGTGTCCACATCGGAACCCAGCAGAAGAGCGAGGACATGAAGAAGTTCATCTACCGCGTCCGCGGCGATGGCCTTTACATCCTCGATATCCGGGAAACCGATGCACGGATCAAGACCACGGCCAAATTCTTAAACCAGTTTGACCCGACCAGGGTTCTTGTCGTGACCTCCCGGCAGTACGGGCAGTACCCTGCCAAGAAGTTTGCCGACACGGTTGGCGCAATGTCCGCAACCGGCCGGTTCATCCCGGGACTCCTGACCAACCCGGTTCTCGATGCCTATATCGAGCCCGATGTAGTTATCGTGACTGACCCGATCGGTGATGCCCAGGTTATCAATGAGGCAGTCCAGTGCGGTATCCCGGTTGTCGCCCTCTGCGATACCAACAATATGACCAAGTTTGTTGATCTGGTCATTCCGACAAACAACAAGGGTCGAAAAGCGCTCTCGATGATCTACTTCCTGCTCACCCGCGAGATGCTCAGGCTTCGTGGTATCTCGACTGCTCTTACCTCTGAAGATTTCGAAACCGAGTTCTGAACCCGGTTTCCTCTTTTTGGGTGACCGATCGTTAGATATAATAGTTCGACCAGAGGGTTGATCCGATGAAGATGCGTACATGCGCAGTAGCAGGTATGTTTTATCCACGGGATCCCTCCCATCTCGAGCAGCTGCTGGAGACGTTCTTTTCCGAAACGCATGCTGAAGGTGATTCGATGGGGATTGTATCTCCCCATGCCGGATACATCTATTCCGGGCAGGTTGCCGCCCATGCGTTCAGTGCGATCTCCCCGGATTTTTCCGGCACTTTTGTCGTAATCGGCCCGTCTCACCGGGGATACCTCAACTGTGTATCCCAGGTTCCGTGGGAAACCCCGCTTGGCGTTATCGACACGGATGTGGAATTTGTCCAGGCTCTTGATATCGAAGCCGACGAGTACTCCCAGAAAGACGAGCATTCGCTCGAGGTCCAGATGCCGTTTATCAAGTACCGTTTCCCCCGTGCCCGTATTGTACCGGTCATGATGGGACAGCAGGATTATGCAAGCGCGATGCGTCTTGCTGACAGGATCATTGCAGCGGTGCGACTGACCAAGCGCGATGTCAGGATTGTTGCATCGAGTGATTTCTCCCATTACGTTTCCGAACAGAAAGCAAAAGCCGATGACCTGCCGGCGATCGAAGCGTTGACGACGCTTGATGTGCAGGAATTTTACCGGCGGATCGAAGCCCGGCAGGCAACGGTCTGCGGGTACGGACCGATCTCTGCGATGGTCATGGCCTGCAAGAAACTCGGGGCGGAGACAGCACGGCTGATCCGGTACGCGACGAGCGGCGATGTGACCGGTGACTACCGTGAGGTTGTGGGGTACGCAGCCATTGCGGTGATGTAGGTTGGCAACGTGGAGTGCACCGGGCAAGGTGTTCCTGTTCGGTGAGCATGCAGTCGTTTACGGCAAGCCCGGCATAGCAATGGCGATCAAGCCCCGGGTATATGTGACGGTCCGGCAGTCGAAGCGGCCCCAGCGGGCAAAATCCCCGTACATCGATGGCTGTTTCGAGGCAATGGGAGTCATGGGCAGCGTCTATATCAACTCGCAGATTCCCAGTTCATCGGGTCTTGGATCCTCTGCGGCAGTAACCGTTGCAACCTTGTCGGCCATCAATGACGAGTTCGATCTCCGGAAATCCCGGGAGGATCTTGCCAACATCGCGTTCGAGATTGAAAAGACTGTGCAGAAGGGGCGGGCAAGCCCGACGGATACTACAGTGTCCTCGTATGGGGGTATTGTCCTCATAACCGGGACTTCACGGCGACGGCTGCCCCCGCATAACATGCATCTGGTCATAGGGGATTCGCTTGTGTCGCACAGCACAGCCCGGATGGTGGAGCAGGTTGGGGAACTTAAGAAAAAGCATCCCCAGATCGTTGACCCGGTCCTCGATGCCATCGAAGGGGTGAGCATGACAGCCATTCACCATCTGAATAACCCAAAGGAACTGGGAAAATACATGAACATGAACCATGCGCTTCTTGACGTCCTCGGGGTTGGCCACCCGCAGCTGTCCCGGATGGTCCTTGCTGCCCGGTCGGCAGGAGCGTTCGGGGCAAAGATTACCGGTGCCGGGGGGGGCGGAAGCATGGTGGCGCTCTGTCCCAAGCCCCTCAAACACCGTGTTGCCTCGGCAATCGAAGCCTGCGATGCACGGGCGATAGTGACCGGCATTGATACGGAAGGAGCACGGAAGGAGAAAAATGTCTGATCTCATGCTGCTCAAGCTCGGCGGGAGTATTATTACCGATAAGAGCAAGGATTGTTCAATCAATTACGACCGGCTTTCATCTGTAGCCGCAATGATTGCAGCTGCACAAGCCGGCGGCATGATTATTATCCACGGGGCCGGCTCCTGCGGGCACCCGGAAGCGAAACGGTACCGGCTTGATGCTGGTGCATCCGCCGGGGAAACCGAGGGCATTTACGTAACGCACCGGGCTGTCAGCAGCCTTAACGAAGCGGTTGTTGAAGTCCTGCGGGAAAAAGGTGTGCCGGCAATCGGTATCCATCCGCTCCATCTCGGTGTTGCGGATAATGGCCGGCTTACGGCTTTCGAATGTCAGCACCTGGAAACGATGCTGTCCCTTGGGATGGTTCCCGTGATCCACGGGGACGTGGTGATGGACCTCTCAAAGGGTGCCTGTATTGTGTCAGGCGACCAGCTTGCACGATACCTTGCGACCGGCTTAAAAATCAGCCGGGTAGGCCTCGCCACCGATGTACCGGGTGTGCTGGATGGAGATCGCGTGGTGCCGGAGATCACCCGAAGTTCGGTTCCGGCACTCAAGATCGGCAGCTCGACGCATACCGATGTCACCGGTGGAATGAGAGGGAAGATTAACGAACTGCTCGAACTTGCGGATGCAGGTATCGGGTCTGATATATTCCATGTTTCGCGGATCGGTGATTTCCTTAAAGGAAACGATCATGGTGGGACACGGGTGAGAGGGATTACCAGTCATGGGAGATAAAGAACGCTTCACATCATCACGCAAACTCGACCACCTGCGAATCTGTGCAGAGAAAGATGTCGAGAGTGGCGATGCAGGTTTTTCAGATATCCGGTTCGTGCACAATGCACTCCCGGAATGCGATATGGGGGCAATCGATCTCAGGACAAGGTTTCTTGGCCATACATTCTCTTCCCCTCTCTTCATATCGGCAATGACCGGGGGCCACCCGGGAACAAAAGATGTGAATGTACGGCTTGCACGGGCAGCAGAATGCTTCGGGATTGGCATGGGGGTCGGTTCCCAGCGTGCAGCGCTCGAGAATCCGAACCTCGCCGATACGTTTGCCGTGGTCCGGGATGAAGCCCCCCATGCGTTCCTTGTGGCAAACCTCGGGGCAGTCCAGCTCCGCGACCACGGAATTGAATGGGCGGAAAAGGCTGTTGCGATGATCGATGCGAACGCGATTGCAATCCACCTGAATTTCCTTCAGGAAGCGATCCAACCGGAGGGAGATCATAATGCAACCGGCTGCCTTGCAGCCATCGCCGAACTCTGCAGGGATCTTAAAACCCCGGTTATCATCAAAGAGACCGGGTGTGGTATCTCTGCGGCTACGGCGCGACAGTGCTGGGGTGCCGGGGTGCGTGCAATCGACATTGGCGGCTGGGGCGGAACGTCCTGGGCTGCTGTCGAGAGTGTCAGGGCAGACGAGAGTAAACAGGCAACCGACAAGCGTCTCAAAGCCCTCGGTGAGGATTTTGCAGAATGGGGTATCCCGACCGTGGTAAGCCTGAATGAAGTTCTTGCCACCGGCAGCCCGGTCATTGCATCGGGTGGAATCAGGAGTGGTCTTGACGTTGCAAAAGCCTGTGCACTGGGTGCAGATCTCTGCGGCATGGCACTTCCACTCTTAAAACCTGCAATGGAAAGCGATGCGGCGCTGGATGCTGCAATCGGCAGCATTCACCAGGAACTTACTGCCGCAATGTTCCTGACCGGCTCGGCAACGATTGCCGATCTTAAGAATGCCGGTATGATCATTACGGGTAAGACCCGCCAGATGATCAAGAAGAGCAACCCGGCTCAGGTCCGGAAATAAGCAACAACATAACCGGGTATTTTTCAACCCGTAAAACAACAACAGGAGATACACAATGGATATCGAAATTATTGCAGTGGGCGGATACGACGAGGTCGGACGAAATATGACCGCCGTCCGCTGCGGAAAGGAAATTGTCATCTTTGACATGGGACTCCGCCTGGACCAGGTTATGATCCACGAGGATGCGGAACTGGAGAATATGCACTCCCTTGACCTGATCAAGATCAAGGCGATACCGGACGATACCCTGATGAACGGGATCGAAGGAACGGTCAGGGCGATTGTCTGTTCGCATGGTCACCTCGACCATATCGGGGCCATCCCGAAACTGGCGCACCGGTATAATGCGCCGATCATCTCGACACCTTATACGACCGAGCTGATCCGCCAGCAGATCTCCGGGGAACAAAAGTTCGGCGTGAACAATAAGCTCTTTGCACTCAAGGCCGGCCAGCGGTATACTATCTCCCAGAACCTGGTGCTGGAATTTGTACGGAACCAGCACTCGATCATCGATACGGTCACCCCGGTTCTCCACACCCCGCACGGTGCAATTGTGTATGCGCTTGATTTCAAGTTCGACCGGACCCCGGTTATAGGCGAACCTCCGGACTTTGCCCGGTTCCGCCAGATCGGAAAGGAAGGCGTTATTGCCCTTATCGTTGAGAGTACCAATATCGATCGTTCTGGTCGGGGCCCGAGCGAGCGTATCGCCCGGGACCTTGTTCGGGATACCATAACAAGCTATGAGGATGACAAGAATGCGATTGTCGTATCGACGTTCTCCTCGCACATTGCCCGGATCAAAACTATCGCGGAGTGCGCCCATGAGATCGGCCGGAAGCCGGTCCTTCTCGGACGCTCTATGGAGAAATACGCAGTGACCGCAGAGCAGATGAAACTCGTCTCGTTCCCCGAGACAACGAGTGTCTTTGGGAACCGGCGGACCGTGGACCGTGCCCTGCGCCGGATGATGAAAGCAGGAAAAGACAAGTTCCTGCCGATTGTCACGGGTCACCAGGGTGAACCCGGGTCGATCCTTACCCGTATGGCACTGGGAGATACGCCCTACCAGCTCACCAAGGGGGACAAGGTCATCTTCTCGGCGAACGTGATCCCAAACCCCATGAACTTCGGCCAGCGGTATATGATCGAAGCCCGGCTCGGCCTCTCCGGTGTCCGGCTTTTCGAGGATCTGCACGTCAGCGGTCACGCGTACCGTGAAGACCATTACGAGCTTGTCAGTCTCCTGAATCCCCGGCACATTGTGCCTGCCCATGGAAATATGAAGATGACCGCAGCCTACACCCAGTTTGCCGGTGAGATGGGATATACGGCCAATGTTGATGTCCACCTGATGCGGAACGGCCAGCGGCTTATGATTAATTAACGAGGAAGAAAAATGTCAGAACTCTCTCCGTACCTGGAATCGGTTGCAAAGCAGATTGATCACATGATCGACCGGTATTTCGTCGATACGGTCGGCGAGCTGAACAAGGCGTCAGCCCATCTCCTTGCTGCCGGGGGCAAGAGGCTCCGGCCTGCCGTTGTCATGCTTGCTGCGGATGCGGTGAAGCCCGGGAGTTCGGATGATATTATCCAGGCTGCCCTTGCCCTTGAAATCACCCACACCTTCACGCTCATCCACGATGACATCATGGACGGGGATTCGCTCCGGCGCGGGGTCCCGACCGTGCATACAAAATGGGACATGCCCACCGGAATCCTTGCCGGTGACGTTCTCTATGCCCGGGCATTTGAGTTTGTCTGCCTGGCAAAAGCCGACGAGAGTGCCAAGGTAAAAGCCGTAACGATGCTTGCAAAAGCCTGTGCGGATATCTGCCAGGGGCAGCACATGGATATGTCGTTCGAGCACCGGGACGATGTTACCGAATATGAATACATGGAAATGGTAAAAAAGAAGACCGGTGTCCTCTATGCAGCTGCCGCTGGTATCGGTGCTATCCTTGCCGGGGCCAACGCCCGGCAGGCAACCGCCCTTTACAATTTCGGTCTCAATACGGGAATTGCATTCCAGATCCAGGATGATATTATCGATCTGATAACCCCCTCTGAAAAGAGCGGGAAGGACCAGGCGTCTGATATCCGCGAAGGAAAACAGACCATTATTATGATCAAGGCAAAGGAAAAGGGCCTTGATCTCTCAAAATACCGGCGGGAACTTTCCCCGGCGGATATCCAGGCGGTCATTAAGGAACTGACGGATGCCGGGGTGATTGCCGACGTGAAGAAGATTGCCGACGATCTCGTTGCTGACAGCAACAAGCACCTTGCAATCCTTAAGGAGTCAAAAGAGCGTCAGCTTTTAATGGACATCGGCGAGTTCTTCGTCACCCGGAGTCATTAGAATGGCAGGGGACGACCCGAAAGCAACCCTTTTTTTGTGCGCCCTCCAGAATGCGGTAAAGCATGGCGGTGTGCCCCAGAGCGGTGCGGTTATCGGGATGGTCATGGGTGCAAACCCTGAACTGCGGAGCCGGGCAAAAGAGGTTGCAGGGCTTGCTAAGGAAGCGATTGCGGATGTTGCTGCGCTTTCTCCGGAAGAGCGGGTAACCCGTCTCCAGTCGCTTGCACCGGAGATGTACGAGGCGATCTTTGCAAAGCACGAGCACAAAAAAGTGCTGCCCGATCTTGAACATGCAGAACAGGGCGTTGTTATGCGGTTTGCCCCAAACCCGTCCGGACCGCTGCATATCGGTCATGCCCGTGCTGCTGCGCTCAACGATGCGTACGTAAAACAGTACGGTGGCCGGTATATCCTGCGGATCGAGGATACCGATCCAAAACGGGTAGACCCGGAAGCCTACGACATGGTCGTTGAGGATATCCGGTGGATGGGGCTTGGGATTACAGAGTGTGTTACCCAGAGCAGCCGGCTTGAGATCTATTACGACCTGTGCAAGCAGCTCATCGGTTTGGGCGGGGCATATGTCTGCACCTGCGATAACGAGGAGTTCAAGGAGCTCAAGCAGAAAAAGACTGCATGCCCGTGCCGCGATCAGTCAGTCGAGACAAATCTTGCCCTCTGGCAGAAGATGCTCGATCACACCTTCCGCGAAGGCGAGGCATCCGTGCGGGTGAAGACCGACCTGAACCACCCGGACCCGGCCATGCGGGATTTCCCGGCATTCCGGATTCTTGATTCCCCCCCGCACCAGAAGGTCAGGGCCCATGTTTACCCGCTCATGAACTTCTCGGTTGTTGCCGATGACCACCTTCTGGGAATTACCCATGTGATCCGGGGCAAGGATCATATTGCAAACACACGACGGCAGCGGTATATCTACGATCATTTCGGCTGGAAGGTGCCGGTCTACCGGCATTACGGCAGGATGGGAATCGAAGGCGTTGTTCTTTCGACGTCCCAGATGCACAAGGGAATTGAGGAAGGGACCTATTCCGGCTGGGATGATATCCGGCTCGGGACGCTCCGTGCGCTTGCCCGGCGGGGGATCCTGCCCGAGGCCCTGAAAAACGCCATGCTGGCAATCGGTATCGGGGATACGGACATCTCGTTCTCGTGGGACAATCTCTACGCTGAGAACCGGAAGATCGTGGATCCGATAGCAAACCGGTATTTCTTCGTGCCCGATCCAGTTGCGATCTCTATTGAGGGTGCCCCGCATCGTGTTGCCCATGCATTGCTCCACCCGTCGGATGCAGCACGGGGTGTCAGGAAACTGCCCTTTGAAGGAACCGCACTGGTCCCGGCTGCGGAAATCACACCGGATGTTTCAATGATCCGGCTCAAGGATCTCTTCAACGTGAAGATTGCATGGAACGGGACAACCCCTTCGTTTTCTTATGCCGGTGAGTCTCTTGCGGATGCCCGTGCAACAAAGGCACATATCATCCAGTGGCTGCCGGTGCAGGATGCAACCCCCTGCACTCTTCTCACCCAGGAAGGAGAGATTAAGGGCATGTGCGAGCCGCAGGTAAAATCTGAACTTGGAAAGATTGTGCAGTTCGAGCGAACCGGGTTTGTGAAGATCGACACAGTCGGTGAATCCGGCGTTCTTGCGTATTTCACCCACAAATAATCCGTCCCTTTTTAACCAGTTTCCGCGTAAAAATTACGCGATCATGTCAGGTTTTTTAGTCTTCCCGGCCAATGGGTACAGACCCTTATGTCTCGTGATCCGATTATTACCGGTGCAGTTGATGCCGAAGAGTCCCGCGAGAAGCTCGTCACAATCGGCCTCTGTATGGATTTCCTTATCCTCATCCCTGAGACTACTGCCGTCATCCTCTCCGGGTCTGCTACGCTCTTATCCGATGTCATCAAGTGTGCAAATGAGGTTTTAGCCACTCTCTTTGCCATCATGGTGATCCGGAGGATGAAGGCCGGCGGAAAGTTCACCTACGATTATGGTATGGGAAAATTCGAGACCCTGACCCGGCTCGTCACCGGCGGCGTGATGCTGGTATCCCTCTGCATCCTCGTCATATTCACTATCCACCGGCTTATCAATCCCGAGCCGTTCGAGATGGTTGCTGCGTATATCGGTATCCCGCTTATGCTTGTTGCCAGCATTGCCGATTTCCATCACTGGCAAAAATATTATCGCCGTGCCCGGAAAGACCCGTCCCCGATCATGGAGGCGCAGTGGCGTCTGCGGCGGGCCAAGACGTTCTCCAACCTGTTGATTCTCTTTGCCTTGTCGCTCTCGGTTCTTTGCATTCAGTACAGCTGGGCGCACTATATAGATCCGGTTGTCTCTTTCATCATCATCGGTTTCCTCCTTTTTGCCGGGTACCGCGAGTTCTCTTCCTCCCTCCCGGACCTTTTTGACAAGACCCTGGATGAGGAACTCCAGATTGTTATCCTCCGGGAGCTTGCATCATCGTTCAATCAATACCATGAGTTCCATGGCGTCCGTTCACGCAGGTCCGGGAGCCGGATCTACATTGAGATCTTCCTCGGCTTTGACCCGGATCAAACGGGAAAGGAGATCCATGACTTTGCGTCATTCTTAAAGCGGACTCTTGAGGCCAGGATCGCGGGCAGCGTGGTCTCTGTTGTTTTAAGTCAGGGCTGAAATTTTTACCGGGCCTCCTTCTCCCCCATCCTTGTCTGCTGAAGGACATTCTCCTTTTAAAAAACGATCAAAATATATACTCGCCATTCTCAATTATGATAAGTACCTTGTAATGCAAGATACTGTGTTAAACACCGGGCCGGATGATGCCTGGAATCTACCCTCAAAACCGACCCTGACCGGATCTGCCGGGGTCGCAAATTCTTATGACCCGTGAGACGCTATGAATGTTCAGTTTAAAAAAGGAGTTCTTGAGATCTGTGTCCTTTCTGTGCTGGCACACAAGGACTGTTACGGGTACGAGCTGGTCAACGAGATCTCAAAAAGGATCGACATCTCGGAAGGAACCATCTACCCGCTCCTCCGGCGCCTGAAGGATGACGGGTTTGTAACGACCTATCTTCAGGAATCCGTTGAAGGGCCCCCGAGGAAATATTACCGGCTCACTGAAAGCGGACGGACAAAAGAGCATGATCAAAAAGAGGAATGGATGCAGTTTGCATCGTCGGTAAACGAGTTGCTGGAAGGTGTAGCGAATGCAGAAGAATGAACAGGAATACTTAGCAATCCTGAGAACCCGGCTTTCCGGCACGCTCCCGCAGGAAAATCTTGATGATATTCTTTCCGACTATGCTGAACATTTCCGGATTGGCAAGTCAAAAGGGCGCAGCGAGGAAGATCTCTATACTTCCCTTGGCAGCCCGGAAGAAGTGGCACGCGAGATCAAAGCGACCTACATGGTTACAAAAGCAGAAGAGACCCGTTCCTGTGGCAATATCCTGCATGCGGTGCTCTCGACGATCGGGCTCGGGCTTTTTAACCTCGTGTTCGTCCTGGTTCCGTTCATCGTTCTTGTCATCCTGCTCGGCCTTATCTTCCTTGCCGGGGTAATGTTTTCCGTTATGGGGCCGGTAATGTTTGTCTTTGCGCTCCTGCCGATACTCGGGATCTCTTCGTTTGATTTCTGGTTCTCACCTGCGGCCGGTTTATTCTTCTCGATTGGGATCACGTCATTTGGCATTCTTATGATAATCGGGGATTATTATCTGGCACGGACATTCTACTATCTCGGTATCCGGTATCTCAAATGGAATATCAACGTGATCAAGGGAACGGAGAGTATTGTATGACGGGGAAAACACCGGGAAATGATAATAAGGATCCGGCAAAAGGATTACGGATCATCTCCACGATCAATCCGACCCGGCTGATACTCTGGCTGGTTGCAATCACCATTGTATCGTTTGTCATAGGATTTTCAATCCTGTTCCTTGCAAGCGGAGTGCCCGGGAATACGGGTGAACCAATTGCCGCCTTTAAATTGTCTGCCATCTCCAACTCGACGGCGTTTCCTCTTGATGGGGCATCAGCCGGCAATGTTCTGCTCACGTTCGGCCCCGGGAATCTGGAAATCTCCGGTGGATCTGCGGGAGATAACCTGATGGAAGCAACTGTTTATGCCGGATCAGCCCCTTGGGAACCGGAAGTGTCTGAAAACACGACCGGGCCGGTGAAAACCCTGTCGGTGACAGACAAAGGGCATCACTCGAAGGAATTTTTTGCAGTGGATGCTAAACGACAATGGAAGATCCATCTCAATGAACAAGTACCAATCGGACTTGACGTAACGATCGGGGTAGGAGACAGTCGGCTCGATCTCGGAGATCTCAATCTCACTGCATTGAATGTAAACGCCGGAGTCGGTGGATCGGAGATCGATCTCGGTGGTTATCATGGCGGCCGGTTTGATGCAATGATCAACAGCGGTGTCGGGGATCTTGAGCTACGGGTACCTTCCATGAGCAACACCCGTATAACAACCAGCAATGGTCTTGGGGATGTTGACGTAAAGGGACTCAGGTTCGATAATGGTGCATACGTCACCCCGGGATACGACTCGGCAAAGCCGGTCAATGAGATCCAGATCCAGCATAAGGTCGGTTCGGTTACCCTGGAGGCAGTCTGATGGAAAAAATACAAAAATTTCACCCCCTATGGAGAAGTAAAATGATGAAACGAATAATTATTGGTTTGATTGCGATGGTTCTGGCCACGATCGTACTCGCTGCCCCGGCCATTGCGGCACCGACAGTTACTATCACTGAATACTCGGTCAATCCTTCGGTTATGATGCCCGACAGCCTCGGGACCATTACAATAACGGTAAAGAATACTGCCGGCAGTGCTTCTGTCAGTGAAAAATCCGGGCAACTGTCTGACAGTACATTTGAGACGGTAAAAACAACGGATATCAATGTCAACATCGAGAATGTCCATCTCGAAGGAAACGGCATTTCGGTTCTCACGAACGATTTCAAGCGGGTCGGGGAGATCGGGCCGGGACAGTCGATCCCGATTACCTTCTCAATCCAGACCCCGTCAAAGACCGGGATGTATTATCCCGAAGTCTGGATTGATACAAGCGGCGGAACCAGCACCCGGTACCCGATACCGGTGAATGTCAATACGGCAATCGGTATCCAGAAGCAGGCGATCCTGGTCATGGAAAGCAACCTGACCGGCAGCGTTAACCCGGGTGAAGAGCTCCCGGTGACCCTTACTCTCACGAATGCCGGCCAGACACTTGCCGACGATGTTGTTATTAAAATCGAGAATGTAAGTACCACGGTTGCCCCGAAAACAACCGATATTTATCATCTTGGCGTAATAAACCCGGGAGAAACCAGGACCATCGATCTGGTTCTGCTCTCGGATAAGAAAGCAAATCCGGGTCTTGTCCGGGTTCCGGTTACGATAAGCTATAATGCAATCAACGGGGCCCAGCGCACCCAGCCAACCGGTATCGATGTCCTGCTGAAAGGAACCGCGGAGCTCGGGTTTGTTTCCGTTGATACCAACCCGGCCCGCCTGTCTGAAAATACGGCATTTGATCTCACCGTCCGTATCGAGAACACCGGTACCGGTGAAGCAAAGAAGGTATCTGCAAAGGTTGACCTCCCCGCTGAAGGTACAAAAGAGGCATTTATCGGGAAGATCAAGTCAGGCAACGATGCGCCGGCGATTTTCCTCCTCGAAGGTATGAAGGGCGGCACGTACCCGTATAACCTTACGATTGTTTATACGGATGACATGGGGGTCCACACCCTTACGCGCCAGATGAACCTGCGGGTGCCCCCGTCCGATAAAACCAGAAACCTGATCCTCGGGCTCATTATCCTTGGTATTCTCGGGTTCCTTGCATACCGGTACTGGTACCTCCCCAGAGTCAAGGGTGACGGAACGTTCCCATGGGCAAAAAAGAACTGAAGGTAGCGTTCCTGCTTGCCCTGCGGTCTCTCCAGCGGGGAAGCAGGTCGAGTACCCTGCTGACCATCCTCATTATCGGGATGTGCTTTACCAACATGATCTTCCTGCCGGCCCTCTTCAACGGGATCGGCCAGAGTATCACAAAGCAGGTCGTGGATTATGAAATCGGCAACGTGCTCGTCAGCCCGAAGACGGGCGATCAGTACGTCAACGATCTCGAGGCTACGCTTGACCTGATCAACGGCATGCCCGGTGTGGAGCGTGCGACTCCTCATTTTTCCAAAGGAGCAACACTCAAGTACCGGCAGCGGGTTCTCGGGGTCTCGGTAAGAGCCATCTCGCCTAATGACGAGAAACTGGTTTCGCCCCTCTATACAAAAATGGTGGCCGGAAGTTACCTCGGCGAGAGCGATACCGGGGAAGTAATCATAGGTAAACCGGTAGCCGGCGATGCATCGATCAAACAGGAGGATGAGTTCCAGCGGTCACTCGGGGGTGTACGGGTTGGGGATTCGATCACGATCGAATACAGCAATGGTTATACCAAGGATTACCGGGTCAAGGGTATCTACTATACCGGCTGGACTTCTGCGGACAGTGCAGTCTACGTGACATGGTCGGATATGGAGCAGGTGGAGGGAAAACCGCTTGATTTTGCCGATTACATTACCGTCAAGATCAAACCCGGGTATTCCGAGAAGTTCATCAAGGACGAACTCCAGCAGTATGGTGTATCGCAGAAAGTCCAGACAACCGCAGACCTTCTTGCCAAGAGTTTGGGTGCGGCACTCCAGAGTTTTGCGATCATCAACATGGTCTCGCTGATCGTAAGTATCATCATCACGACGGTGGTGCTCTTCATTGTGATCACCATCAAGACCATCAACAGTCGCCGGCAGATCGGGATCCTCAAGGCAATTGGCGTGGACAAGGAAGTCATCATGCACAACTACGGGTTCCAGGTTATCATCATGGCAGTCCTGGGAATCATCCTCGGGCTCATCATTACCCTGCTCATGGCAGCATACATGGCTGCTAATCCCATTGTTACGCCCGAATGGTCGGCGACCCTGTACCTGACCCCGATGGATCTGCTCATGAATTCCCTGATCCTCTTTGTTGCGGCCCTTGTTGCGGGATATGTTCCCGCATACCAGGTATCGCGCGAAGACATACAGGATGCGATGAGGGCCTGATTGTATGATCGAGATTGAAAACCTTCAGAAGATCTATCGCATGGGGGCAGTCGAAGTCCGGGCGCTTGACGGGATCACCCTCGATATTGCAAAAGGTGAGTTTCTCGGTATTACCGGTGCGAGCGGAAGCGGCAAGACCACGCTCCTGCACATGCTGGGGCTCCTGGATGAACCGACCTCCGGAACCATTGTGATTGACGGCATGGATATCTCTCTCCTGAACGACTACGAGAAGACCATGTTCCGGCTCTATAAACTTGGCTATGTCTTCCAGGATTATGCACTGGTCCCTGATCTGACGGTTATGGAAAATGTCTCCCTGCCGGCAATGCTCCGCAAAGATCGCGATGAAGAACAGACCACGAAAGATAGTCATACCATCCTTCAGAAGATCGGCATGTGCGACCGGCGGGACCACCTCCCCCGCGAACTCTCCGGCGGCCAGCAGCAGCGGGTTTCAATTGCCCGTGCCATGGTAAACAAACCGGATATCCTCTTTGCCGATGAACCGTGTGCAAACCTGGATTCCGAAAACTCCCGGATGGTACTGGACCTCTTCCGTGAGATCAACGAGGAAATGCACCAGACCATTGTCATGGTTTCCCACGAAGACTGGCACAAGGATTACTTCCACCGCATTGTCCGGTTAAAAGACGGAAAAATTATCAGTGACACAAATAACGAACACCAAAAATAACTTTTTTATTGATAAGGAACCGGTATTGATTCCTCCGGGTGTTAACCGGATCTAATGTATGCATTAAATATACTTTAACGGCAAAAAGTCCGATCAGAACACATGGTGGTTCGTATGACTGAAGTTGTTACACAAGAAGAAATGGTCTGCTGGTATGACAGCCTCCTTCCCTGGTGGCTCGTTCTCCTCTGGGGTTTACTCTCCTTAATCATCGGGGTCATGTTCCTCTCAACCCCTGCTATCACAACCGAACTGTTCATTATGTTCATCGGGGCATACTGGCTGGTTGGTGGGATTTTCACCCTTGCAAGTCTCTTTGCCGATAAAAGCGAGATGGGATGGAAGATCTTTCTCTCGATAATCAACATCCTTGCCGGGATCATTATCCTCCTCTATCCATTCTATGCATCGGTTTTCATTCTCACGTTCTTTGTAATATTCATCGGGTTCTGGGGTTGTTTCATCGGCGTCAGCCACCTGTACCAGGCATTCAGGGAAAAAGATGCGGGAAACGCCGTGCTGGGTGTCATCAGCCTGCTCATCGGTCTCCTGCTGCTGTTCTTCCCGTTCGTTGCAGCGCTCTTTATTCCGTTCATACTTGGCGGACTCGCGATCGCCTTTGGGATTATCGGGATTATTACGTCCTTCTTTGTCAAGAAGGCACAGGCAGTCCCGGTCGCCTGAATTTCAAAAATCCTTTTTTCATTTTCCGTTAGTATTCTCGTCCGGGATCCGCGTGTCTTCCGGTAATCATAAACAAATCCCCACCTATCTGGGCAGGGTTTTGCCGGATTTCAACTTTATGAAAAGATATTTACCTTTTCGTAACGGGATAACCAGTATGCAGGAACTAAGGTTGAACGTGAAAATGAGGGCATTTCCCAGTCATGGACGGGTACGGCTCAATGCAACCCTTCTCCCGCTGCTCGGGATAGCCGGGGAAGAGTCTATCGATCTCGTTAACGAGGTTTCCGGGAAGACTGCAACGGTTATCGTCATAGCCGATACGATGGTAGGCGAAGAAGAGATCCGGGTGAGCAGGGAGGACCTGGAAACGATTGGTCTCAAAGACGGGGACCAGGTACTTGTGAAAAAAACCCCTCCGCTGAGCGATAAGCTCAAAAAGGCAGCCGGGGATGCAAACCAGAGTTTTTCCGCAGGTATCAGCAAGCTTGACGACTCGGTGAGAAAAACTGCAGGAGATGTCCAGGCTGGTGCTGCAAAGACCTCCGAAACCCTCAAACAGGAGACAAAGAAAGTCTCTGAAAAAGTCGGCAGGGTTGCCGCTGATACGACAAAAAAGGTAAAGGATACGGTTGAAAAGGCAACCGGCCCGAATGATGAGTTGTAATCCCATCAGGGGTAATCACTGGACATTTATTGGATGATACCATGGTAGAGGCAACAGCAACACAACCCCTTATCACAGATACGGTAATCCTTATCGCACTCGCGATTATCGGGCTTTTTATCGTGTATCTTATGATCCGGGAAATGCGGATCATGAAGACCGTCAACCGAAAGGTCGAGCTTGATCTTGAACGGGACAAACTCAAGCTCATGCAGCAGCATGCAGAGGCAAAAACATTCCCGTTTACCCGGCTTTCCCCTGAACAGACCTCGGGGATCCGGACCGTAGAAGATGAAGTGACCAGTCTTGAGACCACGATCTTTGCCAAGGAAAAACTGATTGAAACCCGGTTGAGCCGGCTTGAAAACCTGGTCAAGTCCCGGAAACTGGACAATCTCATGGGCAAGATCGATGAAGAGGAGAAGAAGGTGAGGTAACATGTATCCGGTCATGAACCAGAATCCGTCCGACCATTCATTCTGGGATCAGTTCTCAGAGCTTCCCGGGACAATAGAATCGAAGATCCCGACATTTGATAAATCCCTCGATGTCTATTTCGACAAGAATTTTGCCGCAGTCATCGAGGAATGGAACCTGCTGACCGACAGCGATCTCACGCGGCTTGAAAACCGGTTTGCGTCAGTCAGTAACGAGATAAGCAGCCTCTATGCCGGAAAAGCAGCCGTAGAAATGCGGGTAAAAAACCTTGAAGGGCTCATTGCCGAACTGGAGAAATCTGTATGATCGGCATGAACAATTACCTGAATGCCTATGTTGACCGACGGATGAAGTATATCATTGAAGAGTGGGATCTTTCTACCCGGAATGATATCTCTGATCTCACCGGCCGTCTCAGTGCAATCGAACAGGAAATCCCCCTGCTCAAAGCTTCCGGCCAGGCTGCGTCGGCAAAACTGGCAGAACTGGAGAACCGTGCAAAAAAACTAAAGGAGAGGATCTGAAATGGATCTCCTGGAATTCATCATAATCGTCATCATTCTCTGTGCCATCCTGTTCCTTGTCTACTATTTCATCCGTGGTGCAAAAGGGGACATCTCGCTTGCCCGCCCGGTCGAGAGCCGGGTAGACGAGTACCTGGACCGCAGGTTCCAGAGTCTGGTTGAAGAGTGGCAGCTTGTAACTCACCCGAAACTCCAGCGGTTCAAGGAGGGGAAATACAAAGAACTCGAACAGGATGAAGCCCGTCTTGCTGACCTGAGGAAATTCGAGACCGATATGAAAGACACCCTTGCAAACCTGGAGGCCCGGCTTGACTCTGTGGAAAAGGAATTTGACCAGAAAGGACGCACAAAAAAGTAGCGGGCAGTCGGATCTCTTCCAGAACGTAAGAAAAGAGATTACGGTTATGCGCAAACAGGGGGAATCTCCCGTCAAGGATCCCCACAGTTTTGCGCAGTATATGTGCGATCTCTGCAGCACACCTCACCCGGTATCAGAACTGCGGCAATGTGTGTTGTGCGGCCGGTGGGCCTGCGAATCCTGCTGGAAGGATGATCTGTATACCTGCAAATCCTGTGCCGGGATTATCAAAATCCATATGCTGTAGTCTGGTGGGAAATAAGCCCCCTATCATCGCCTTCTTTTAGTTTGCCCCCCAATAATTCAGGATGGATTCTTTTTTTATCCGATCTGAAATTCCAGAAGATATCCCGGCAATTTTCGATGTTAATCTCGAAGCATTCGGCCAGGACGGCGAAGCCCGGCTCGTCCGCGCCCTCCGGAATGATGGTGACTATATTCCCGGTCTCTCTCTTGTCGCTGTGCATGAAGACAAGATCATCGGACATATTCTCTTTGCTCCAATATCGATTGAATCTGATAAGATCCAAGTACCTGCTGTTGCCCTTGCCCCCCTGTCCGTACGCCCCGAATACCAGTGCCTGGGTGTTGGATCCGGGTTGATTGAGGAGGGGTTAAAAGCATGCCGGCAGCTGGGGCACCGTATTGTGATTGTCGTCGGACATCCGACCTATTATCCCCGGTTCGGGTTTACAACCGCTCCCCCCCTGGGAATCAATGCACCCTTCCCCTGCCAGAATGAGGTGTTCATGGCATGCCCTCTTGTTCCCGGAGCACTCGACGGAATCCATGGCACGGTCCGATATCCCCCGGCATTTGATGCAGAAGGGGCGCATGCCGGCTAATCCCCGGATTCAGATCGCAAAACACAGAGAAAAGAGCATATAACCATGCCTGTCCCAACGTGATAGTACGGAGGCGTGCATGACACCAGACTTGGACGGGGAATCGCTTCATGGATATCTGGCCGCATTTTCAGGTCCGGCCGGCCAGTCCACTATCATAGATGAAGTAGAGAGCGGTTCTGCTGTTATCCCCAAATATGTGAATGAATTCTGGACTTCACGCCAGCGACAGGCATCTCCGCTTCACGAGATCTCCTACCGCGCCTGCTTCAAACCCCAGCTGCCCCGGTTTTTCATCGAGCTTTTTACAAAGAAGGGGGATATTGTCTACGATCCATTCAGCGGCCGGGGAACAACGGTAATTGAGGCCGGATTGCATGGCCGTGACGTGATTGCTAATGATGCAAACCCGTTGTCCCGGATTATGACCGAACCCCGTTTCTTCCCGCCCGATCTCGCTGCTGTTGAAAAAAGGCTTGAAACGATCCCAAAGGCCGGAGACCCTGCGGACATTGATCTCTCCATGTTTTACCACCCGGATACCGAGAAAGAGATTGTGGCACTGCGACAGTATCTCCTGAACCGGAGATCCGGCTGCCGTGATGATCTCATTGACCGCTGGATTGCCATGGTTGCAACAAACCGCCTCACTGGGCATTCAAAAGGATTCTTCTCCGTGTACACGCTCCCTCCCAACCAGGCTGTATCCGCAAAGAGCCAGGTCCGTATTAACGAAAAGCGAAACCAGGTGCCCGAATTCCGTAACACCCACCAGATCATCGTGAACAAAACAAAAAGTCTTCTCCGGGATCTCTCACCCTCAGACAGGAAAACCCTGAACCGGGCCGGAAAAAATGCCCGCCTGCTCACCGGTGATGCACGGAATACCCCGGAAATTCCGGACAACAGCATTCAGCTCACGGTCACATCCCCCCCATTCCTCGACATTGTCCAGTACCATGATGATAACTGGCTCCGCTGCTGGTTCAACGGGCTCAACGATGATGAGATCTGCAGGCAGATTACGATGGCCCGGACCCTTGAGGAATGGGAACTGGTAATGGGAGAGGTATTCCGGGAACTCTACCGTATTACACGCCCGGGCGGGTACGTTGCCTTTGAAGTCGGGGAAGTTCGCAAAAAGACCGTCCGGCTTGAAGAGCATGTTGTTCCCCTTGGGGTACGGGCCGGTTTTTCCTGCAAAGGAATCGTAATCAACCAGCAAATCTTCACGAAGACGTCCAATATCTGGGGCATCGGGAATATGGCCTCCGGAACGAATACGAACCGGATTGTACTATTCTTCAAGCATTCTGCATAGTGCTTTTTTGGTAATGGGATTCAGATGTCCCGCCATTTCCTTGATTATTTTAAAAATGGGGGAAATCTTATTAAGAAAGGTTAAAATACCGGCTAACGTATGATATTCTGGTATTATCCCCAGGTTTCTGTGGTGGTTCTGTTGTAACTGCCCAAAACGGGTTTTATGGATAGGAACAGGTATGGTGATGAAACTCTTTTATTTTAGTACGGGAATTCTTCTCATCCTCTCCCTTGTTACCTGCTCTCCCGTAACCGCCGGTGAAGTCGATCCCTCTCTTGCAAGCAATGAACTTGCGATACGGCAGGCTCATCTCTCGTGGATGGCAGAGATTACTGCGGTGCAGATGAACGCCGCTATAACGTTTGTCGGAATCCTATACAGTACCGATACGACCCAAATGGACCGGTTATACCAGGAATTCCTCCTGGAGAAGCAGCGGATTCCCACACTAACCTCAAAAGGAGATCTCGATCTCCAGATTATTAGTCTCCTGGATGTTACAACCCGGTTCCGGAATGAAAACCTGATCCAGATGGCAAACGGTAAGGGAAAGGAAGCAGATCTCAAGGCTGCCCTTGATGCAGCAACCAAAGGAAATCCCTATATCGAAAATCAAAAGAAAACCTACTGGGATTTGCGGGCAAATCTCCAGATGAAGGATTTTGCGACCCGTATCCGTCATGCCCGGACCGTGCTCAATGATCTTAAATCCCGGGGATATGATACGGACAGTGCACAACGGACTCTCGATGTTATTGCATCGAAAGAACCGGTTTTAAGAGATGCGCTGGTATTAAAAAGCGACCTGAAGGTACAGTCTGCAAATGATGAAATCCGCGATCTGTCTGTATTACTGGCCGACCAGGCAGATGCCAGTCAGGAACAGGTTCCAAAGGACCGGAAGGTTCAGTTCCTGATCGATCAGGCAAACCGGGCAACCGGCGTTGCTGAAATCCTCAATAACGAACTGGTTATTCTCATCCTGAATATCGGACCTGCTGAGCCGATCCTTGCAAAAACCAGGATCGATCTTGCGGCAACCCAGCATGTGCTTGATTCAGGCCGGATGGATTCTGCGGCAACGTCACTCCTGCTGGTAAAACAGGATTTCCGGGACCTTGCCGTTGCGTACCGTGGTGTAGCTACCAGTGCGGCGATCCCACGAACCACTGCCGATACTCTTATGGCCATGTCAATTTTACTCGATAATACTGCAGATTCCATGGCGGTGACCTGATGGGAAAACATCTTCCCCGTATCCTTTGTCTGGTTCTCGTGGTGATTCTTTTTACCTCTGGGTGTACTGACCAGAAGGACTCGAAAACCATCGCCCCTGTCACCCCAACTGCAACACCCGAAATGACCCCTTCCCCGGCTGGAACAATTTCGCCTGAAACGACCCTGGATGTATCCTCACTTCTTGCTGCAACCTGCGATCAGCAGAATGGGTTCATTGTCACTCCCGGTCATTCATGCCCCGGAAAATATGTTCCTGCATCGGATTCGTTCAGCTGTTGTTTAAAAAAACCGGTATCAGAAAACCTGAACAATCCTGTTGTTACTCTTGACCCCTTTGACTTCTCAATATCCATGAACGATACCCTCGGGACTATTACCCGGGAGTAATGTGCAGCCTCATTTTTCGCAATAGTGCCTGGTACTGTGAAAAGCACCCCTTAAGTATGACCAGTGCCAAAGTTTACTCATGGTCACCCGTATCAGGCGCTATGCACAGATTGTGGATGTGCTGGGTAAGTACGGTTTCGGTATCGGGCTTGAGAAACTGTTCCCCGGCCAAGCCAAGTTCCGGCTTCCTACCCCCGGTAAAGCCCCGGATTCCTCCACAGTCTATGAACGGATACGGCTCGCTCTCGAAGAACTCGGCCCCACGTTTGTGAAGTTCGGCCAGATCATGAGCACGAGGACGGAACTCCTTCCTCCTGAAATGATCGAGGAGCTCAAAAAGCTGCAGGATCATGCAAAACCCATCCCGTTCTCAGCGGTCATAGCCGTAATTGAAGAAACCTGTCCCTGTATCGATGACTGGTTTACCGAGATTGACGAGACCCCGGTTGCATCCGCATCGATCGGTCAGGTTCACCGGGCAATCCTCAAGGATGGTACGAAAGTTGCCGTCAAGATCCAGCGCCCGGGTATCAGTGAGGTCATAGAGACCGATCTTGAGATCCTCCAGTCTCTTGCGGAACGAATCGAGATGGTCTTTCCTGAAGTACGGCTCTATAACCCCGCCGGGATGATCGATGATTTTTCGCACCAGATCGTCAAAGAACTCGATTTGACCCGTGACGGTCGGAATGCAGACCGGATGGCCAGGAATTTCCGCGACGTTCCCGGGATACGGTTCCCCAAGATTTACTGGGAATATTCATCACCGCATCTTCTCGTCATGGAATTTGTGGAAGGTGTCAGGATCGATAACCGCGAAGCAATTATGGAGATGGGATTCGATCCCCATGAAATAGGGGTCCGGGGATTCCATGCCTACCTCAAGATGATTTTCGAGGATGGGTTCTTTCACGGGGATCCTCACCCGGGTAATCTTTTTGTCAGTAAAGACGGGGATATCGTCTTCCTCGATTTTGGAATCGTAGGTATTTTACGTCCAGAAAAACGCCAGAATTTTATCAACCTTCTCTTTGCGCTGGTCAATGATGATATCGACCTGATGCTCCGGTCTCTCGAAGGATTCGGGATTGTCATTGCAGAGGAAGACCGTGAACCGCTTCGGGACGATCTGTACATCATGATGCATGATTTCGGTGGCGGAACCGAAGTCTCCCAGGTTAATTTCCAGCTTGTTGTAACCGAGCTTACCGAATCGATGCGCCGCTACCGTCTCCAGGTGCCGATGAACCTGATGCTTCTTCTCAAGGTGTTCATGATGGTTCTCGATATCGGTATCCGCCTCGATCCCAAGTTCAATTTCGGAAAAGAAGTCACTCCTTATCTCATGAAGCTCGCCGATACCAACACGCTCTCGGCGGCCTATGTGAAACGGGCGTCAACGTCCCTGCTTGAAGCAGCGGATGCACTGCTCGATATGCCCCGGAACCTCAACCTGATGCTGCGCCGGCTCTCGACTGGTAGTTTCAAGCTGGAGATTGTGGATACCGATATCCAGAAACTCCAGATGTCGCTTGATCGTGCAAGCGACAAGCTTATGATCGGTCTGGTTGTCGGGTCCCTTGTCGTTGGATCATCGCTTGTCCTGCTGGCATCACCGGTCAGCCTCCCCAAAGAGATCTCGTGGATTGCGATTCTCGGGTATACCGCTGCGGTACTTGCAGGATTTTACGCGATCTATCACGTCATATTCTTAAAATTCCGGATGAACCGGTAACTCTTTTTTATTCGGATATGTACTGGGAGCGGATGCACTCCCAGCGCCGGATTTTTTCTACAATGGAAAGCCTGGTATTTGCCGGGCTTGTTGACGGGAGAATAACAGAACGGATCGTGTCCTGTAAATTCAGTGTGGAATAATATCGTCCTGCTGTATTCCCGTTGAGGGCCACAAGTTCCAGCGAAGGATGCCTTGTTATGAATCCCGGGAGATCATTGAAGACCGGATCCCGTATCCGGTCATCGGCGCTTCCAATGCGGGCACAGGAATAGATAACATCCCAGAGCGCGATTCCGTGTTCCGTCAGCAGGGTAACCCGGTCGGTGTAAGGCAGATCCCTTGCGATACCAAAGAGGGATTCTGCCACACGCCAGAAATGGTTCTGCGGGTTGGCATAGTATTGTTGATCTGCAAGCGATCGTCGGCCCGGGAAACTACCGAGAATCAGGACCCGTGGATTTTTCCCTGCGATGGGAGCAAGACCGGTATATCGCAATGCTTGGGCGGGTCCTGGTGTGGTGTCCATAACCGAAGAAAAAAGTCAGGTAGGTTTGAAGTAGAGGTTACAGTGGCACTGGCCGTTTTTTGCAATCTCATCCTTATGGTAGATACAGGGACATTCGATTATCCGGTCTTTTTCCTCGTCACCGCTCCGGAGCCGGCAGGGACAATATGGCCTCCCGAATTTGGATTTGTTCCGGACGAGCCCCTTGATAACAATATTCAGCTGTTTCTCATCAGCGTTGAGCAAAAACCCCTGCTTCTTGGCATATGCCTTAGCCCACTTGAGCATCTCTTCTTCAGATGAAATCTCTTCGGTCATATAATCCGCTACCCCTGCACCCAATGATAATGCATCACCTGCATAGTCCGGCATTGCATTATGGTGATTATTCTTTGTCTGTAACGTTAGGTTTTGCGATCCGGACATCCGGGTCGCTCTATACCAAATTCGTTATTTCTTCTTTTTTCCCGCAGTGATCCTTTGGGCGACCCGGTTATAGGTTGCCATAACGTCACCTTTTTCAAACCGGTACACGTCCTTATCCATGGATTCGCCGGTCTTCTTATCCCAGAGGCGCATGGAATCCATGCTGATTTCGTCCCCGAGATAGATTGTTTTACCCTGCCGTCCAAACTCCAGCTTGAAATCAACGAGAGTGATGCCTTCTGCAGCGAGAAGCTCTGACAGGAGGCTGTTTATTTCAAGTGCAATCTTCTTGATCTTTTTGAGTTCGGCAACCGTGGTAAGACCCAGTGCGAGAATGATCTCGTCATTGAGCATCGGATCATGCCGCGAATCGTCCTTGTAATCGATCACGATGACCGGGGGATCGAGGGGTGTTCCTTCTTTTATGGGATAGTTCCTGACAAGTGAACCTGCCGCAACATTCCGGACAATAACTTCAAGCGGGATCATCTGGAGCTCGCGCACAACCATGCGGTCCTGCGCAAGCATCTTTACAAAATGGGTTTTTACCCCGTTCTGTCCGAGGTAATCAAAGAAAAATGCCGAAACGCCGGCATTATAACTGCCCTTGTTCTTCAGCACATCTTTCTTCCCGCCATCGAACGCGGTAATATCATCGCGGAATTCAACGATAAGCCTGCCTTTGACATCGGTGCGGAAGACCGATTTTGCTTTGCCGGTATACAGGAGATCCTTCTGCTTCACGGTGTATTGCTCCTAGCCTGTACTATTTGTGCGAGCCGGTTTATTAGAGGTTGCAAGTCGGGGTGGTACCACCCGCGTTCAATGAACTGCGGGTAAATGCACAATCTCTCTTTTAAGATGGCGCTCCCGGCAATTACCTTCAGCTCCTCCAGTGCCGGCCACGGGTGTTCCGGGTTCACGTAATCGATAGTCAGCGGCGAGACCCCCCCAAGATCATCGACCCCGCAGCCGATGAGTTGCGAGGCGTCAACAAGATTCGGGGGGATCTGGATTGCAATATCGTCCTGGAGGATATCCCTGGCCATCTGGATAGTGACACAGATCTCATCGGTTGACGGAATTTTTGCCTGTGCCATTGGTGTACCCGGCTTCGGGCAGAAATTTTGGATGATTATCTCCTGGATGTGCCGGTACCGCTTGTGGAGATCCCGGATTGCAAAAAGTGACTCTTCCCGGTCTGCCATAGTCTCTCCAATGCCAAGGAGGAGGCCGGTGGTAAACGGGATCCTGAGTTTTCCTGCATCCTCCATCATGGCAAGGCGCACTTCCGGTTCCTTGCCTTTCGAAGTTGCATGAGCCGGGATTTTTGCGGTGGTCTCAAGCATCAGCCCCATGCTCGCGTTGACGGCCCGGAGCCGGTCCATCTCATCATAGGTGAGGATACCGGCATTGGTGTGCGGGAGGATGCCGTACTCAATGCTTTTCCTGCACATCGCTTCGCAATAGTCAAGGATGGTTGCATACCCGGCGTTTTTGAGATAATTTCCAAACCCCGGCTCTTCTTCCGGGTGTTCCCCGAATGTAAAAAGCGCCTCCGTGCACTCCATGGATGCGCCGTTCCGGAGGGTTTCTGTCACATCCTTTGGGTCCATCAGGCAGCCGTCCTGGACCGGCGTCCGGAAACAACAGTACCCGCACCGGTTACGGCAGACCGTTGTTAAGGGCAGGAACACGTTTCGAGAGAATGTAATAACCCGGGGCTGCATGTGAAAATAGTTCATTTCCCATCTATTAGAAACTTGACGACAGGCTGGTGCATGCCGGGTTGGAGCTGAATCTGATACGGGATGAAAAGCCGGAAAAAAGCGGTTATTTCTGGATTTGTTCCATACGGGCAGGGTCGACTGCCACATAGACATCCAGTTCCCTGTTGTCCGGTCGGTTGAACCGCTGATCATATACTTCGAAATCGAAGGTATATGCCCGGGGAAGATCGGAAAGCCAGATATAACTCCAGATTTCGAGGAGTGCCTGGGGCATCTCTCCTTTCGCTGTGAAATGTGCATAGGTCTGTGCCGGGACCTGCCGGACTTCCATTCCTTCCGGTACCGTTGGTGCCCGGGTAACCCCGCATCCGATCAGGAACGCATATTCCCCTCTCCAGTCAGACGCGTAGTCGGAATACACGGCATACATTGCCGGGGGAATACTGCGGTTCTTGATCTGTGCTGCGGCATTCTTTACGAGAAAATCCTTCCATACCGCAGGAATATCCTCGATACTCCTGCCATCTGCATTACAGGTCCTGCGGGAAACCCCGACCACGGTAAATGCCGGCATTTGTTTGATATCGAACGCGAGATCATCCATTCCTAAAAACTGGAGCGTCCGAGAAGTTAAACCGTACCATTTTTAAGCGCATATCAGCACCTTTTTTTCATATCCCTGCATATTCCGGTATGTAATGTACGCTCATGCCCTCATTCCCTTCAAGCCGAAAAACCCCAAAACCCGGCTTTCAGATATACTCAGCCTGGATGAACGCGAAACATTTGCCCGTGCAATGCTCGAGGACGTGATTTTTGCCGTCAGGGATGCGTTATGTTCACCGGTTGTCGTGGGAACCGAACTCTTTGACAGCGAGGATGTCCAGATTACCGTGCCGGATGCGGATCTCAACAAGACACTCAACCAGATCCTTCCTGAATCAATAGGCCCCCTGCTCATCATCATGGCCGACCTGCCCCTGGCTAACAGGGAAGCCATCCATCAGGTCATCCGATCGGAAAGCGATATGGCAATCGTGCCCGGCCGTGGTGGAGGCACCAATGTGATCTACCTTAAGGAACCCCAGAGGTTCCACGTCGAGTATTACGGCACAAGTTTCCTCAGCCATATGCGGATTGCGCAGGAAGCGGGGCTCTCGTGCGAAGTGATCGACTCCTTCCGGCTGCATACCGATATCGATGAAAAAGAGGATCTTGTCGAGGTGCTTCTCCATGGTTCCGGGAAGAGCCGGGCCTGTCTCGAATCCCTCGGTTTTGTCCTTACAACGGAAAAAGGGCGTGTGGGAGTAGAACGGAAGCGATAGAATTATCTTTCGTTCCTTATTAATATCCAGACATGAACGATCAGCCCGCGTATACCCTCCCGTATCTCCTGTACGCCCGTAATCCCGATATCGGGCTGATCATCGATACTTTTATTTCCCGTTTCAATGTTTCCTATGGCAATCCCCGGGCAGAGCAGTGGGATATCACCAAAGAAGAATGGGAGCGGTACGAATTCCTTGGCGACCGGGTTCTCAATCTTGTTGTTGCCCAGTCCCTGTTTACCAGCAGGGGCAGTTCGCTCAACGAGGGAGAGATGACCAAGATCCTCAGCGCAGTTGTTTCGAACAGGGCGCTTGATGCTCTTTTACGCCAGATCAGTCCGGCAATCGTTTCCCGGCTCATCCCGCCTGTGATAGGGCAGCAGAATACCTACGGGGAACGGATCACCGGCGGTGCATTCGAGGCCTTTATTGGGGCACTTTACTGCGAAGTCGGATTTGACGATGTCGCTTTTTTTATCAGTACCATTCTCAGGGACGCTCCCGGACAGTATGATCCGGGCGAAAATGCCATCGGGCTCCTCCAGGAGATTTACCAGAAACAGGGAAAAGACATCCCCCGTTATGACGAAATCGGGCGGGAAGGACCGGATCACCGCCCGGTCTTCTCGGTCCGGGTCGTGACCTCCGATGGAATTGTCTGCGAAGGAAGCGGGCCGAATCTTGCGGATGCGCGGCAGGCAGCAGCAAAAATGGCGCTCAACCGGATCGGGCAGGATCATCCGTCTGCCTGATAAAAGATCAGACCTCCGTCTTGCAGGTTCCCGGGTTTCCAGGGTTCCCGAAATCCGGCCTTTTGGTAACCTTGATACGATCCTGCCGGAAATAGTATGATAAGACCGGATACCCGATCTCTGCTCCGTGCGGGAAGTTCCGGGTCTTGTGAGCACGATCATGAATCTGGGACCTGTAATCATATCCGTTTTTGTTGTTATGGCCCTCAGTGCGGGGTGCGTATCAGCCGTTCACAACCCGCATATCACCGTTCGCAGCACCGATATCGATACACTCAGCCCGATAAACATGGGCACCATTGATGTGTACACGGCAGATTTCCGGATTGCCAATCCCACGAACGAAACTTTCAGGAATGTCAGGATCCGGATCAATATTACCCCCGAGACAACCTTCTGCCACGCCCAGTATGCAGACCTGGATATCCCGGTTATGAATCCCCAGGAAAAACGGACCGAACGCGTTTCTTTTTCTGAAATCAGTAATCTCGACTGTGTGTATAGTTATACCTACGATGTAGTATCTGATCGATGACCGTTTTTGATATGTTGAACCTCAAGGTTCAATTATCCTGTTTTTTCCCCAATAATAGGCTCCTTGCTATATTCAGAATATAAGTGGCCGGCAGCGGATGGTGATGAAGATGATGCCCCCTTTACGGGATCATCGGATCATGCTGTTCCCGGTTGGATCCCGGAACAGCGGTGCCCGCATCGCAGGTCTGTCTTGGGATACCCTTCGATGCAGGTCACCTGTCGGATGCCAGGAACATTAAACCCGGTGAACGGTGAGAGCCAGATACAGAAGCGGCCCTGAAATTAAAATACGACCGGAAAATAAGGAACTAATGCGGCACGAGGATTAAAAATCGTTCACAAACGGCGTAAACAGCGGGGGATCATACGGAACTCCCCAGTTTTCCTCTCCCCGCACATGCGCCAGGACGTGAATAACCGGAAGATATCATGGTGACATCGTCAGGTCTTCTGAAACATGAGGTCTACCCTCAAAACCGTTCCCGGGGATGAAATTCCCCCGGCATCCGATTTCCCGGAAAAAATCCGACCGGACCTGGAGGAATAATCTGCAGTGTACCGGATCCTGAATACCCATAATAAAACCAAAACCGGAGGATGGTAAACAGTGTCCCTGTTACTCAAATATTATGTCCAGAAAGTGATGACGAAAATACTCACGCCCCAGATGAAAAAACAAAAAACAATCACGACCAGGAAGAGCAAAAAAAATTGCTGAGTTTTCCCGTGTCCTCTGCATCACGGGTGCGGGAATGTTCCGGATATGTTGACCATTCCGGTTCAATTAATCCCTCAGATGAATCATTATATCCCAACTGCCGTACTTTGAATTTATCCCTGAATCCGGTTGTATCACCTGTTATGATGCCTGCCCGGTCGGGCGGGGATCATGAAAAGGAGGTGGAAGCCAGAAGATACACCCGATGGGCAGGAACGTTCTCTCTATGTATCGTGTCATGACCGTTACCGGCAGAGCAGGACCCCGGCACCGGTGAATGTGCACGATTATTCCGGCTGGATTTGTGGGCAGCCGTTTTCCCCGGGACTATGACACCCGGCCCGGGGCATTGCAGGAAAAATGATGATCACAGAGAATTCAGGAGATGAAAAACCCCGGGGGATTATACCAGAAAAATGCCCGGTAATCAATCCTTTTAAAATAGCCGGGATCAGTCTACCCTCTTCCCTGGTAGGAGATTCGTTTACGGGCCCCACGATGAAAACACCCGGATAACAATCTCCCTGTCCCGGGATGCTTCCCGGACCAGGGATCCCCCTCATTTTTTAACCTTTATTTATCCCCCTGTATCAGGGTTGTCAGTATCCTGATAATCTAATGGGACCAACAGGCTGCCGTGCGATTTTTCCTTGTCTGCGATTATGTTTACTCGAAGGTTCATATAATAAAATTTTGATTCAAAATATCACGGACATCGTACTTTGAATATAAATCAGTCCCTGCAGAGTGATTAGCGTGATGACTGCCTCACATGGCGGTCATTGAAATTGAGGATTTATAATCCCCCGTTGCCGGAGTGCCGGTCAGATCCTGCACTATCCGTGCCGTAAAAACGTGATGGAATATCATGACAGGTTCAGGCAGAATCCTGACCTGTCCTGGTATCCCTGGAGATGTAACCCTATGAAAAAGAACAGTATTATCCTCCTACTCATATCTGCAATCCTTGTAGCCGGCGTCGTTACAATGGGTTGTACCCAGGATTCCGGCAGTGCAGCCACTACCTCATCCTCAGGAACCTCCTCTGCATCGACAGCAGTACAAAACGATAAACCGACCAGTTCGTCCTCAGACCAGCAGCCCGCTGCCGGCAGCAGCGACGAGATGCAGTTCAACCAGTCTGCAGAACACTCTGGTGGCACACCCCCCGAGGGAATGGAAATGAACGGTACAAAACCTTCCGGTACCCCGCCTGATGGTATGCAAATGAACGGGACACAACCATCCGGAACCCCGCCTGACGGCACCCAGCCTTCCGGAACGCCCCCGACCGGTTCATAATTGCACCTTTCGGATCGTACGTGAGCAGGTAATCCACCTGTTCACATTCCTGATGAACGGAGTTTGAGTCATAGCGATATCGTGTCGCTCAGCAATGAAAAACGAGATCAATCCGGGACCGGATCCTGTATACGCTGCAGGCCGGTCCCGGTCTTTTTTCCCAAAAGAAATCGGGATTTTTATTAAAAACCGGGCTGCCTGTGTATCTTATTCGTGTATCTTTTCCAAATCCGAGAGAATTTCTGCAACCGATGTATACCGCTCCCGGGGATTCTTTTTCAAACACTTCGTGATAATTCCCTGAAGTATTTCAGAATTTTCGCTGGTGGAGGGAATCAATGGTGTTTCATTATGCAGGATCGCATGGGTTACCTCTCCCATCCCATCACCGGTAAACGGAACGTTCCCAGCCAGCATCACGTAAAGAAGTGCTCCAAGCTGGTAGATATCAGTCCATGGCCCCGGCTCCCCGTAAAGATTCGGGGCAAGCTGTTCCGGCGTTGCATATTCAAGGGAAAACCCGATGATCCCGGACTGTTTTGTCCCGTCGGCCCGCGAGAGGCCCCAGTCGGTGATTTTTGGCGTACCGTCCGGGGCAAGCAGGATATTCTGGGGTTTGATATCCCGGTGCACTATTCCCCGTTCGTGAGCATAGAGCAGTCCCTGAGCAACCCCCCGGATGATCCTGACTGCTTTTTTCTCATCAACCGGAAAACCAATTGCAGCCAGGGACGATTCTACGTATTCCATCTCAATATATGGGACCGGGAAAATATTTGCAGCATAGATCTCGACGATATTGGGGTGATGGAGTTCCTGCCAGACATGAATCTCTTTGGTGAACTGGGTTCCGGTCACTTCATCAAAGCGGATGGGAATTTTCACGGCAACGTCCCGGCCCTCTTTTGCATCCCATGCCCGGAATACCCGTGAAACACCGCCTTCTGCAAGGTACTGCGCCCCGGGATATTTTCTCTCCAGTGCCGGGGGAAGGTGGGCTGCATAATGATGATGGCCCGCCGTATCCGGTGCCGGGGAGGGTTCCGGTTTCCTGACTACGGTAACATTTCCTGACTGGGTCGCCGGTAATGTGTCCTGTCCATAGTCGTGGTTTTTCCCACGCCTGCTCTTCTCAAACAGAACCCCGACTGCAACCGAGAGCGCAATCACAATAAGGATAACCCACCAGAACTGCGTGAGTATTTCAAGGGAGGGATTTAACGGGCCTGTTGTTGTTCCCGGTCCTCCCGGGACCGTGTTGAGATTTACGGGCTGGGTATTTACCGGTTCCTGCATGGATAGGGGCAGGGATTTTTGTAAGGTACTGCCAGGTTCAGGCTGGGACTGAATTGAAGCGGCGATGACCGTATATTCTTCCGGCGGTCTGATAAGCGGTGCACGATCGGATTCGGTAATCCCGTTATTACTGACTGCGCCGATTACAGATGTTTTGACCGGGTGGGGAATATCCCCGATCCCATCCCCGTTTGTATCCGATCCCTTGTAATTCGCCCAGTAATTCCCGAGCGGGCCGGAAAATACGTTTCCTGAATACCGGTATTCCACCGGACTGCCTGACCAGGAAATCCCTTCGGACTGGATTAGAGCATCTTCAGCATTGTCAAAAGAATTAAGGAACACGCTGGTTGCCTGCGAATCCCGATCCGCTTCGATGCCAAGAGTATTGTTGACCAGAGTATTCCCCGAAATCTCGTTGTGCGAAGCGGATTTCAGGCCTATACCCCGGGGCAACCCGGAAATCGTGACGTTACTGATCGTGTTGTCATCGGATTCTATGAGAATGCCATACCGGGCATTGCCGGAGATTTTGAGCCCGTCAAGAATGATACCATTCGTCCTGAGGGTAACTGCCGCATTGCCTCCGCTGGCTGTAATCTCCGCCGGATTGTTCTGGTCAAGAGAGCCGAGAATAATACTGCGGTCGATGAGAATATTTTCCGGGTATTGCCCGGCTTTGAGAAGAATCGTATCCCCGTCCGAAGACGAATTGATCAGGTCCTGCAGGGAACCTGTCGATGTGCTGCCATCATACGTCAGCATCTGTCCTGATACCGGGTATCCCCCGAAGAACAGGACAAGGAGTAAAAAAGCAACAGTATAGCTGAGTGTTGATATCCTGCAATCCCTTTGTCCAATGGTATGCCCGTCTGCCATCCGCCCTCACTCAGTGGTAATGAACAGGAACCGTGCTGCATTCTCACCCATGGCAAGATCGATAACGTCCCCGTTTTTCAGCGGGATCTTCTGCATGGGGGGTATCAGGTCCGAATTGACATAGGTTCCCCCGGAACTGCCACGGTCTTCGATATGCCACACGTTCCCTGCCTTCGAGACGATTGCATGCGGTTTGGTGATCCGTGTTACGGCAATATATTCGACCGGGAGAACGATGTCGCATTCTCCGGTCTTTGACGGGAAACCGGGATCCGCCCTGCCAAGGAGAATGCGGTCAGCTTTGAGGGGGAACGTACGGCCGGATCCCTGGCCTTCCATGAGGTGCAGGACCGGAAAATCCATTCCTGATTCCCTGATTACTGCCGCTCTTACCGATTCGAGGGTTGCCTGGATTCCCCCGTATCCCATCGGGATGTTAATCTTGGAAAAAACGCCGAGGTTCCTGATAAGCATCTCGAGGCTTCCCTGTGCAAGGGAAAATTTCCAGACCGGGTGGATACCCTTAGCCGTTTCCCTGCCAAACCCCGCCTCTTTCTTGACAAGCCCGATATGGACGAGCTGGTCGAGATGTTTTTTGGTGTTTGCATAGCTTGTATCGATAATCGATGCAATCTCGCTGATCTCTTTTGGGTTTTTCTCGATAACCTTGAGGATCTTCAACCGGATCGGGTTGGAGAGCACCTCTAAGTATTCTGACAATTCCTGCAAAAATGCAGGATCCGTAGAAACAGAAAAGGTGTCTTTCTCGGCCATGTGGAAATCTCCCGTAATAATCCTGTCATCGCACCGTTCTCGACGAGGTGCTTTATCATACTATTAGTGTGTCTGATAAAATAAGTTGGTATTTCTCAATGTTCCCCGGGTGACTGGCCCATATCTTCCGGAATGAATCCCTGCATGGATCCAAAAACAATACCCCGGATATATGATCCACCCGGGTTCAATAAACCCCTCAGTCTGGTCAGGTATTACCCGGTGCCATATGCCAGATATATTAAAAGAAACGGCAGATGGGATTCAACGTCACCTGGAGAGATGGAGTTGAATGCCCCCGAAAAACCCGTGGTTCCTTATTACCTTAGATGAGATTGATGAAATCCAGAACCGGTTGATTCCGGAAAAGCCGGTTTTGTTCAGGACCCCTCAGAATAACCGGGTCAGGGAAATTCACGAAATCCTCCGGAAGGTCAGGGAGCGGCGGATGTGATAACCACGTCTTTTCCAAAACGCCCGGCCGGGTCCTTTACCACGTGTGCCGGCTGTTGCGGAATACGCCCATGAACAGGCATTCGGTGGCATCGATCGTATCAATGCCGGTATGATTGCCAACCGGAAGCCCGAGACCCCGCACGACTGCTGCCGGCGTACACTCGTCCGCTTCCCCCATTACAAGTTCTGCGGCGGAGGCAATATTGTCAGCAACTGCCCGTTTGGTCACTTCGAGTTTGCGGCCGAACAGGTCGCTGCGGCCCCGGTCATCGATGACGGCGGTGATCCCGGCACTCCCGATGGCAACCCCGCTGCACCCGAGACGCATCGCGTGGGTTCTGCTGTCGGCAATGATAACACCTACCTTTGCCCCGGTGACCCGTTCGATCTCATCTTTAATGGCAACAGCACTTTTGTCCGGATCTTCAGGAAGCGGCGTCACGCAGCCCGGCGGTGCATTGGAAGCATCCACGCCGGCATTGGGAAGCAGGGTCCCGGCTTTCATGCAGAGCAAAAATCCCGGGATTCCCCCGACTATCGAATCCGACTCCTGAAGGATGACCTCAACTGAGCGGGGGTCCATACCATATTGCCCGGCCAGTTCGAGAGCACGGGGGGTTGGGTTTACATGAGAAAGATCGACGACATTGCCTTCCGAGGTGGCAACCGCAGTTTCTGCCAGTACGAGGATGTCCCCGTCCTGGAAGCCTTCACACTCTTTTTGTGCAGCAGTAATGACCCGTTCTGCGATAGGCTCGCCCGGCCGGATCATTCCTGTCGGGAGCCCGGTAACCGAGAACGAACTGTTCATCGCTGTCCCGCCATGTGTTCGTGGACTTTCAGGATATCCCGCGTCTCTTTGACATCATGGGTCCGGACAAGGGATGCACCTTTTGTAATGAGTTCCATTGTTACTGCAAGGCTCCCGCTCAGCCGATCCCATGGCTCACGGTTGAGCAGGTCCCCGATGAATGTCTTGCGTGAAACGGCAGCAAGGACCGGCCGGTTAAACGAGAGAAAGCGTTCAAAGTTCCGGCAGAGTTCCCAGTCGTTATCTATGGAACGCAAAGGTGTCCAGATCCCGACAGCGGGATCCAGTACATAATCTTTTATCCCGTAGTGGTCACACCGCTGCACGACTTCCCTGAGGGCGCTCATGGTTTCGTCAAGACCGATTGCATCGCCCGGCTGGTCTTTTGACGCCATCACAATCAGTGGCAGCCCGGAACCGGCGGCTTTCTTTGCATAGGTGGCGGATATCAGCCCGGAAATATCGTTAATGGCATGGATGTCATGCTTCAGGCAGACATCGAGAACGCCCGGGGTCATCGTATCGACCGAAATGGTAAATCCCGACCCGTCAAGCTCCTTAAGTGCTTCATCGATCCGCGAGACTTCAGCAACTCCGCTGATGGGCTGGACGTTGGGAGCAGTGCTGCGGGAGCCGATATCGATCATGTCGGCTCCCTGTTCGATCATCGCAACAGCGGTCTCGTGGACTTTATCTACGGGAATATAGGAATTGGCATAAAAAGATTCGGGGCTGCAATTGATGACGCCCATGATGCGGACCGGGGCAGTTCCCCCGATCTCAAGCTTGTTTATCCTGCATGGCTGCATGACTGCTCCTGTGCCGCCCGGAATGTGTTCTCCATCAGGGTCGCAATCGTCATGGGACCGACCCCTCCGGGAACCGGTGTAATGGCAGAGGCAACCTCTTTGACGCCTTCGAATTCGACATCGCCGACCAGTTTGCCGTTCAGCTGGTTGATGCCGACATCGATTACGACTGCACCTGGTTTTACCATGTCCGCTGTAATGAAGTGGGCCTTGCCAACCGCAGACACAAGAATATCCGCCTGGCGGCATTCTTCCCTGATAATCTTTGTACGGCTGTGGCAGACCGTTACGGTTGCATTGGCATTCGTGAGCAGGGCTGACATCGGTCTTCCGACATCAACACTTCGCCCCACCACGACTGCCTTCAATCCTTCCGGTTTTATCTGGTATTCAGCAAGGAGGGTCATGATGCCCTGCGGGGTGCAGGAGACAAACCGGGGTTTCCCGGAAAAGAGAAGACCCATGTTGAACGGGTGGTACCCGTCAACGTCCTTATCGGGGGAGACCCGTGCAATAACTTCTTCGGTGTCGATATGGCGGGGAAGCGGCAGCTGGATAAGGATTCCGTTAACCGTCGGGTCCTGGTTGAGCCGGTCAACCTCCGCCAGCAGTTTTTCCGTTGTCACATCACCGGGCAGAACAATCCCGACCGATCCGATCCCGACCTGGTCACAGGCCTTGTGTTTCATCCGCACGTACATCTGCGAAGCAGGATCTTCGCCAACGATGATCGTGGCAAGACGGGGATGCAGGCCGGATCCTGCGATTTTTTCCTTTAAGAGGGAAAGCCGCAGATCCGAGATCCTTTTGCCGTCGAGGATTGTCGCCATGATGGTACCTGGAAAATTATTCGGGGTAGATGGTAAATTTGCTCGCCATTGCGGTTACATCGGTATGAATCTTCCTGATCGCAGCCTCGTTGTTGATATCCTTGACGACTGCGGCGATCCAGGTGCCGATATTGCGCATCTCGGCTTCTTTCATGCCCCGTGAGGTGACGGCAGGAGTGCCGACCCGGAGACCGCTGGTGACAAACGGGCTCTTGGTCTCGTTGGGGATGGTGTTCTTGTTGACCGTGATACCGGCTTTACCCAGTGCGGTCTCGGCTTCAAGACCGGTGATGCCCTGATCCGTGAGGTCGAGAAGCATGAGGTGGTTGTCGGTACCGCCGGACACGAGCCGGAGGCCGTTGTTCATGAGGGTTTCTGCAAGAACTTTTGCGTTCTTGACAATCTGGGTATTATATTCCTTGAACGACGGCTTGAGCGCTTCTTCGAAACAGACTGCCTTTGCTGCAATCGTGTGCATCAGGGGGCCACCCTGCATGCCGGGGAACACTGCCTTGTCGATTGCCTGTGCATTCTCGGTGCTGCACATGATTGCGCCGCCCCGGGGTCCGCGAAGGGTCTTGTGGGTGGTCGTGGTCGTAAAGTCGACAACCCCTACCGAATTCGGGTGAAGACCGGTGGCACAGAGACCGGCAATATGGGCGATATCGGCAAGACAATAGGCATCGACACTGTCGGCGATTTCCTGGAATGCCTTGAAATCGATGGTACGGGGGTAGGCGGAAGCACCGCAGACAATGATCTGCGGCTTTTCCTTCTTTGCCATTTCCGCGATTATACCGTAATCGAGCATCTCGGTCTTGGGATCAACCCCGTATTGTGCCACCTGGTAGAATTTTCCGGTAAAGCTGACCGGGGAACCGTGTGACAGGTGACCTCCCTGGTTAAGCTTCATACTCAGGATCTTTTCCCCGAGGCCCATGAACGCAAAATATACTGCCATGTTGGCCTGGGTTCCCGAGTGGGGCTGGACGTTTGCATGCCCGGCACCAAAGAGTTTCTTGAGCCGGTCGCGGGCAAGGTTCTCTGCCTCATCGTGGAATATACAACCGCCGTAGTACCGCTTTCCGGGGTAACCTTCGGCATATTTGTTGGTCATGATCGAGCCCATCGCTTCAAGGACGGCATGGCTGACCACGTTCTCGGACGCGATAAGTTCGAGACCATTGACCTGCCGGAGCCGCTCCTTTTCGATGATATCTGCTATTTCTGGATCAGTTTTAGACAGATACGACATATGCAAAAGGGTTCGTTCCGATCAGGTAATACCTTTTCTTAAGATCCTAAGAATGCCGGAACGTTATCCCCGTACCCTCCTTTGATTTCCCGCCCCGGCATCATCCAGCGCAGGAAGGTTAGTTCCGGACGAATCAGGGTCTATCCGGGTTTTCCCGGGCCGTTTTTTCCATGAAACCAGCAGTACTGGATAAAACAGGGAGCACAAACCTTTTTTTCTGAACAGGCACCACTACTATTATTTATAAGGGGAGCGTCGCACCTTTAGTATAAGGACTACAACATGGCGCAGTCTGATGCAAAGATCAAATTTCTTGAACACGAACTTGATGAACAGGAGAAACTGATTAAGATGATGGAAGTCTCAGGGCCCGGCGCAGCAGGCGAGGAACGCATTGCAGCGCTCGAAAGAAAAATGAAAGAGATGGAAGCGCTTGTCAAGGGTTTGACCCAGGAGCTTCTTGATCTCAAGTCAATTGCGATGAAGATGTCCAAGCAGACCGAGGAACGCAGCCGGCAGGAGCTCAAGCGGGCACAGCCGATTGTCCAGTCCTCCCAGTCCCCGCAGCCGGCCGGTGGACAGTCTGGCAGCGGCACGACCATTGTCATGCGGAAGGGTGCCAAGTCCGATGTCCCGGAAGCCCCTGCTGAACCGATCATGGACATGATCATGCAGCCCGACGGCACCATGAAACTCGAACCCCGCCGTGGAGACAAGGACTATATCGTTGCACGGGCAGGGTATGGGCAGAAGAAAGGGGCAGGCGGAAGGCCCCGACAGAACGAAGTCATTTACGCCGCAGAAGACTCCAAGACCGATCCTGCAAAGAAGTAAGGAGCCGGATCTTTGCATATCACAGAACTGGAGATCGACAATTTCAAGTCTTTTGCAAAAAAGACAAAAATTCCCTTTTTAGAGGGTTTCACCGTTATTTCGGGCCCGAACGGGTCGGGCAAGAGCAATATTATAGATTCCATCCTTTTTGTTCTGGCACTCTCCAGTTCACGCAACCTGCGGGCCGAGAAACTTACCGATTTGATCAACCTCAACTCCGGCAAGAACATTGCCGAAGTCTCCCTTGCTTTTTCTGACGGGACGAAGATCCGGCGCCGGATCAAGCGGACCGGCAACGGCTATTACAGTTACAATTATCTCAACGACCGGCTCTGCAAGCAGAGCGATATCGTTGACCACCTTGCAAAACACGGCATCAAGCCGCACGGGTATAATGTCGTCATGCAGGGCGATGTCACCCGGATCATGGAGATGAGCGATTTCGAGCGGCGCAAGATTATCGATGAGATTGCCGGGGTCGCTGAGTTCGATACCAAGAAGCAGCAGGCCTTATCAGAACTCGATATCGTGCGGGAACGCATCGAACGCGAAGAGCTCCTGCTTATCGAACTGAACCGGCGGGTGAACGAGCTCAAACGCGAGCGGGAACATGCCCTCGAATACCAGAAATGGCAAAAAGACCTTACCTATTACCAGAACTGCCGGTCTGCAGCCCAGCTCCATGAACGGGAAAAAGAGCTTACCTCCCTCACGCGGTCAACCGAGGACCACAAGATCCAGCTCACCCGGATTGCAACAGACCGGGGCCTTGAGGAGAACGAACTTTCCTATCTCAAGGCAGACCTTGCTGATATCGATGACCTGATCAACAAGAAGAGCGGTTCGGATTACCTTAAGCTCATCGCAGAACTCGAAGAGGCAAAAGGCGGGATCAAACTCGCCGAACAGACTATCGTCCGGCTGCGCAAAGAGAAGGAGACGAACCTCGAAGCGATCAACCGCATCTATATGGATACCAAGCGGGCCGAAGCACGGGTCACGGAATGTTCGGACCAGATCCGGACCCTGACTATCGACCGCACCAATATCGCAATGGAGATTGCGACTTCAAAAGCCCAGGCTGAAAAGATCGAGACCGAGATCCGGCAGCACAGCGAAGATACGGAAGGCGCCCGGGAAAAGCTCTTTGCCCTGATACGGGAAGCAGAAGAGAAAAAAGGCGACCGGTCGGGGATCCTCCACCAGCAGGATATGCTCATCGAGAAGAGCCGGATGCGGACGACCGAGCTTGAACGACTCACGCAGCTCCTTAACCAGCTTGATGAGGAGTATGCCGCAAAACAGGCCCAGCTCAACGAGAGCGACCAGGGAGTGACCGACCTTGCCGCCCAGAAAAAAGAGCTCGACCGCAACCTCTCGGAACTCGAAGGTGCTATGTTTGCCCAGCGTTCCGCCCTTGAACGGCTGCACAATGAGATGAAACAGGCTGAACAGGATGCAATCCGCCTCGAAGCAGCCCAGCAGGCGCGCGGTGAATCGGGAGGAAGAGCCCTCGAAGCCATCAAGGCAATGGAAGGCGTACACGGGACCATCTCGGACCTCGGCAAAGCCCCGGCAGAATATTCCGTGGCGCTCAACGTTGCGGCGGGCAACAAGCTCCAGTTCATAGTCTGCGACGACGACCAGATAGCATCCGATGCTATCCGGTACTTAAAAGAAGAACGGCTCGGCCGGGCAACCTTCCTGCCCCTCAACAAGCTCAAACCCCCGGCACTTCCCCCCATAAAAGAGCCGGGCATCATCGATTACGCTGTAAACCTGCTCGAATACGATCCACGCTATGATCGTGCATTCGCTGTTGCACTCGGGGCAACGGTTGTTGTCGATACCCTTGAGCGGGCCAGGAAACTTATCGGAAAATACCGGATGGTCACCCTTGAAGGCGAACTGGTGGAGAGGAGCGGTGCCATGACCGGTGGTGCGACCAGGAAGCCCTCCCGGGGATTCGGGGCTGCCGTTGACGATGAGATATTCCGCATCCGTTCCCGGCTCGGCGAACTTTCGGGAGAAGCAGCGACCCTTGAAGCCGGTGTCAAGCGGCTCGTTGAAGAAGTGGATGCAAAGCGGGCACTCCGGAACGATATCGACCAGAAAGTCGCACGTTTCGGTATGTTCACTGAGGAATATACCCGGCGGTTTGAGGCGATTACGGTCGAGAAACAGACTATTGAAGCAGCAGTTGCCCGGCAGCAGGAAGAGACAAAGAATGGGGCTTCCGAACTCGCCGCTCTCGAAGGCGAGCTCGATCGGACCACGGAAATCATCAACGGTATCACTGCCCAGATCGATGCGATCAAGAAACGGCTCGATGATACGAACATCCCGGCGCTGACCGACCAGATGGAGAAGAAGCGCAAAGAGATCGAGGAGTTCGAACGCCGGCTGCGGAACAAGGACGGGGACATCAACGATGCCCAGCGCGAACGGCAGCACTTCAACTCCCGTCTTGGGGAACTGGCCGAGGAACGGAACCGGCAGGAAGAGCGGAACCGCCTTGTCGATACCGAGACTGCCGGCTGCAACGAACAGATTGCAGCCCACAAATCCAAGATCGCTGCGCTTGAAGAGAAACAGAAAGAGTTCTCCGGGGAACTCGATGAACTGCGGGGCAAGCGGGCAGAAGTATCAAAGCATATCCAGGATTCCGAACTCAAAATCATGAAGTTCGATGCCGAGAAGGAACGGATCACGATCCAGCTCGGGGCAATCGAAGAACGGGCAAAGACCCTGACAATCGAAGTGGATATGCTCCGGCAGCAGGTCGGGGAGATGGATACGAACCTGACGCTCACCGAGATCGAAGGCAAGATTGCCGAAGCAGACGGCGCACTCCGGAAGATCGGGGCCGTCAACATGCTTGCCATCGAGGAGTACGAGAAGGTCCAGCGACAGGTTGGGGAGCGGACGGAACGCAAGGAGACGCTGTCGAACGAGCGTGAAACCCTGATCGAGCGGATCCAGCGGTTCGAGCAGATGAAATACGAGGCGTTCATGACTTCGTTCAAGGCAATAGACTCAAACTTCCGGGAGATCTTTGCCCGGCTTACGAGCGGGAGCGGGAACCTTGTTCTAGAGAACGAGGAGAACCCGTTTGCCGGCGGGATGACCTTTGCCGTCAAGCCCCGGGACAAAAAAGTCCACCTTCTCTCTTCGCTCTCGGGTGGCGAGAAGTCGCTGACCACGCTTGCGTTCATCTTCTCCATCCAGCGCCATATCCCGGCACCGTTCTATGCATTCGATGAAGTGGATATGTCGCTCGATGGTGCAAATGTCGAACGGATTGCATCGATGGTAACCGAACTTGCTCCCAGTTCCCAGTTCGTCATAGTCTCGCTCCGCAAACCGATGATCGATGCTGCGCAGCGGATCATGGGAGTCACCATCCGGCCGGACAAGAGCACGCTTGTGACGGGTGTGAAGGCGCATGGCTGATCCGGTTGGAACACGTGAACAGCTGGAAAATCCGGCGATACTACCCGCCGATGCTGGTGCTCCCTCTTTGGATCCTGCACCAGTTTCCGGCCCACCTGCTGCTGATACTCCGGGTGAACCCGGGATTTCCGATATTCCGGCACAGCAGGGGGAATCAACAGAAGTACCGATGCAGATCGGGCAGGACGGGCTTGTCGAAGATCCAATCGAGATCCTGGTCGGACTTGCAGAACGCGGGGAGATCGATCCCTGGAATATCGATATCATTGAAGTAACAGACCGGTTCCTTTCGGAGCTGGAACGCCGGCGCCACCTTAACCTCCAGCTCTCGGGCCGGACCCTGTTTTACGCTGCGACCCTGCTGCGGATGAAATCCGAGCAGCTGGATGTCGTTGAGGAGTCCGAAGAGGATGGTGAGGACGAAGGCGATGACCTGTTCGGCGAGGAATTCGGCATGTCGGGAGACGGGGAGATCGATTATACCGGCAGGCTCGGCCCTATCGAGCGGCTGGAGCACGAGATCCAGCGCCGTCTTGACCGGAAGAATATGCGCAAGAGCCCCATCACGCTCTTCGAGCTGATCTCCGAACTCAAGAATATCGAGAAAGAGGAACGGAGACGCCGGAGGATGGCTTCTGACCCCGGTGCGGATTTCCTTATCGATGCCGATGACGTGGTCAGTATCGCCCACGAGGAAGGGTTCCAGGAATCGTCAATGGTGCGTCTCGCGGAATACCTTGAAGGACTCGAGATCGATGAGGAGATGACACTTGCTGAATTGTGCGAGCGGATGGAATGGGGGATTCCGGAAGTCTACATTCCACTCCTGTTCCTTGCCCTTGACGGGCGTTGCACCCTCCGGCAGGAAGAATTCTTCGGGGATATATGGGTAAGGATTTGCCGGGTGGAAGGGGAGTAAGGAGCATTGTTATTCCCAAATTATTGGTTGAATTTTACACTTACGATTTTACTAATTTGAAACTGACCTGGTAGCGATAAAAAATGACTGATGGTACAATTGCCAGCGCCCGGCGGAGTCGCTGATCATCGTCCAAAGCGATAATTACCCCGGAGACCGCTTGCCCAATATCGGCAAGTTCTTCTTGTACGTATCCCATATATCGTAAAATCTGACCGACAACCGCATCGCTGGCTCGGCCCTTCTTCAATTCTACAACCAGTAATCGTTTCTTATCTTTACTGATAGCAAGGATATCAATTGGTCCCGTGTCCGTTGGGTATTGCTGCCCGACCTTTTCCCCACCCTCTTCATAAATGTTGTATTCTTTACTCAGATCAGTCTGGGACCAGTTCTGTACAAGGAAATCTTCAAGATGCTTCTCCATTGCAAATGCAACTGGATCTTCGACAGTAGGATCGTTAGATATGATTGTAGGAATTGAATTGATCAGCTTATCGATTTCATTCTGATGTCGAGTGATATCAGAAATCATACCTCCGGCTCTGACAGAGTTCCATAGTTCATCACTCAAAGCAGTGCGATCAATCATCTGTGTAAACCATTGAACGGATCGCCGATGAGGAAGGATCGGATCAGGAACATATGAATAATCGCTTGTAATCTCACCGACATGATATGTGCCTGAACCATCAGGGCAGAGCACGACGTCACTTTTTTTAAGGCCCTTAGCAATAGTCCAGAGAAATCCGCATGCAAGACCCGCACCGATCTTTGAAAAATCTGGGTTTTTTTTCAAAAAGATCGGAATAAACCTCTTATTAAATTCACGCCACGCCCCTGGGAGATTGTGGGTAAGATCCTCATTGATACCAATATCTGCACCAATAAAATTCCCGGAAAAACATTGTTCCGCAAAGATACTCTTTTTCCCAAGCATCACGCGATAATATTTTTTCATTTCAAACATCAGTTCCTGATTAATAATTCCAGTGTCGTACGTGCTTAATAGATTCGGTTATTCACCAATTCAATTGACGATGAACTCCGCTGCCTCGCCGTACCTTGGAGAGACCCTGAAGTAAGGGACTCTCGCAAATCTTATCGATTTCGTATACCCCGTATATCATTCGGACGATACTTTCAATACCTCCCGCACGAATATCGGATCAACCAAAAACCAGCCGATACCGATATGTCTCAAGCCGATACTCATCTGATGGAATGGATTCGTACAAAGCGTGAACGCCTCGAGGAATTGCGCCCGCTTGACCGCGATCTTGTTACAAAACTGCATGAAGAGATGCGGGTACTCCATACCTACAACTCTAATGCCATTGAGGGAAACACCCTCACCCTGTCCGAGACAAAGCTTGTCCTTGAGGATGGTATCACCATCGGGGGCAAGACGCTCCGCGAGCATCTGGAAGCGACAAATAATGCTCAAGGGTATGATCTTATCGTCCGGCTGGCATGCGAACAGGCCCCAATCAATCACGTTACCATCCAGCAGATCCACGAAGTTGTCACCAGGGGAATACTTGAGGGCAGCGGTCGCTACCGGACCCGCAATGTGCGTATTACCGGCGCGGTCCGTTCCCCCCCCGACTGGCAGCATATCATCCGAGAAATGGATGAACTGATTGGAGAGGTTGGTAAAAAGGATCGCGCGGTCATTGAGATGACGGCATACCTCCATCACCGGTTCGCTGCGATCCATCCGTTTATTGACGGCAATGGCCGGGTAGCCCGATTGCTGGGAAACCTGTACCTGCTCCGGAATGGCTATCCTCCGATTGTTCTTAACCAGAAAAACCGGCAGCAGTATTACCGGGTGCTCCGTGAGGCGGATAACGGCGATCTCAGCCCGTTCGCCCTTTTCATCGCACGGGCAGTAAACGAGTCACTCTCCCATTATCTTGCAATTGTTGGGGGAAAGGACACACTTGTTCCCCTGAGTGAACTTGCAAAGATATCCTCTTACTCTCAGGAATACCTGAGTCTTGCAGCCCGCAAGGGATTTCTCGATGCTACCAAAATCGATGATACGTGGTATTCGACGGCAGCGGCACTTGATGAGTACTGTCGCGATCATGGGAGGAAGTGAGGGGGCCGGGACAGACACCCCATGAGAATTATCAGCAGACGCGGGGTTGATGATAAAACCGCAACCGCTAAGGATCATAAGAGCGATGAAGAACCATGCAGTCATGCACAAGGATGCGTCACGCCAGTGCCGGCACCGAATCTGTCCACATCTCAACCTTTGTTTTAATTGCGTCATCTCTGTAGGATGCAAGAGTGATGCGATCGCGTGCAATACTCAGGAAGTACATCTCCCCGTTTGAATCATGGCATTTGAGGAGTACTGAGAAAAGATCTTTGGCCGGGGTATGTTTCACCTTCCCCCGATGGGATGCATTGTTTGCCATGTTTGAGATCACGGCAGCGATGCCGGTTTCGAACCCCTCAACAGAATCGTACGTGTCCTGGCCGCGGCCTACCTGTTTTCCTTCCGCATTCAGGTATACGAATTTTGCCGTATACATTTCGCGGACTTTCTCCAGCGGGGGATGGTTCTTTTTTTGGCTCATGTAGGAAGTACAGCCAAGCGGGTTACCGAGAATAAGGTTGTGGATAACGGTGTCGAAGGACGCGATATCCAAAAAGGGTTTTTTCAGGATATGGACAGCACTTTCTGTCCCGGGCTTTGGTTTGAATGGTCTCATGGGAATTCCTGCGCGTGATGGTTGTTGAGTTTGTCATATATGGGAAAGCGGGGCCAAAAGAAAAACCTGGTGGTCGTGAATGGTGGGTCGGTGGGGGAAATATCCGTAGCAGGATCCAGCTCCGTACAGTCTCAAATCCCTTGCACTATTCATCCTTCTGCCTTCGGTGAATGGCTCATCAGAAACTAAAAAACCTGTGGGGAACTGTTCGATGAAGTGTGCTGCCGGAACAACGATTCCCCCACCGACCCCCCTGCTGTCAACAATGTTTTCCCATATTTATGTACAATTTTACGGAGTGAAAACCTGTGATGGATGAATGAATTGGCTATGGGGGGTCGGTGGGGGTAATAGTTATCTCCCGGGTCCGGCAGGGAAGGATCCCATAACCTGGTTATGGATCCGCCCGGCCCACGCAATTCCCGTACATAAATGGCAAGGGATATCACGAAAAAAATGAATAATCCTAACGGCTGATACCACCTGCTGCCACGGACAGGTACCAAATCTCCAGGAGTGGCTGCAATACCGGAGAAATACCGGGCGGGTACACAGCGGGCCTCTCTTTGGGGATGGGAACCGTGTCTCTCCAGTTACCTTCGTATGCTGCGTTCATCATCCTGCTGTACTTTATCTCCGGGACCATTGCTCTTTACTTCACGGCCGTGGGATGGCGGCACCGGAACATCCCGATCTCCCTCCCCTTCACCCTGCTCATGGGGTCCCTTACGATCTGGATCTATGCCTACATTCTCGAAATACTGAGTCCCGACCTTGAAACGAGCCTGGTTTTCAACAACCTCGAGGTTCCCTGCATGCTGACGATTCCGGTTGCGTTTCTCCTGATTGCACTCTACTACACCGGAAATGAACGGTATGTTACCCTCCGTACCCTGCCGCTGTTCTTTCTCGGTGCCATCCTACTCAGTCTCCTGGAATTCACCAATCCCCTCCATTACCTGTATTATACCGGGTTTTCGTCTGCTGCATACGAGGGGCTGGTCTTCTGGATCCATAAGCACGGGCCTTTCTTCTGGCTCACCATAGCATACACCTATGTCCTCTCGCTTAGTGCCCTTGGTCTGATCGTTTCGCACCTGTCCAGGACCGGGAAACACCACCGGCGCCCCCTGTTCCTCCTCCTTGTCGCAGCTGCTGTCCCGATTGCGTGCAACATCGTCTGTACGTTCTTCTTCACCCCGGTGTCGGGTATCGACCTTACGCCCCTCGCATTCCTGATCACCGGCCTCATCCTCGCGTTCGGCCTCTTCAGGTATCTTTTCACGACCGTGCCCGTTGCATATACCCGGGTCATTGCCATGATGCAGGACGGCGTAATCATTACAAACGCTGCACGGGTGATCGACCTCAATCCCGCGGCCGAACAGATCACCGGGATCCACCTGAGGGATGCGATCGGGATGGATATCGGTGATATCATGCCGGAACTCGCCCGCTGTCTCAACGGTACCGCCCTTTCGGGAGAAGGGAAGCGGAGCGAGTGCCTTGTCCCGCAGGCCGGTGGAGAGACACGCTGTTTCGATGTGATCGCCATGCCCCTTGGCGATCGGGGAACTGGTTATGAGGGTTTTCTCTTTGTCCTTCGGGACATAACGGAGCGTAAACAGTCCGAACTGGCTCTTGCAGAGGCGAACCATAAGATCGGCCTCCTCTCCGCGATCACCCGGCACGATATCCGGAACCAGCTCATGGCCCTCAAGGCGTATCTCCAGCTGAGCGAGGAATCCGCAGACAATCCTGCCGAACTGCCCGAGTACCTGGCGCAGGGACAGAAAATTGCTGACACCATCGATCACCAGATCGCGTTTACCCGCGACTATGAGAACATGGGTTCGAACCCTCCTGCATGGCAGAGCGTGAGCGCGTGTATTGAGAAGGCCATGGCGGACCTTTTCACGGGAGATATTCGCATCGATGTGGAGTGTACCGGCCTGCTCGTATTTGCCGATCCGCTACTGGAGAAGGTGTTCTATAATTTGATCGACAATGCCCTGCGGTATGGCGGCGACCACCTCTCCGTCATCCACGTTACCGCGCAGGAGGAGGATACGTTGCTGGTCCTGGTCTTCGAAGACGATGGCACCGGCATTGCCCCTGAGGACAAACTGCGTTTGTTCAACCGGGGTTTTGGTAAAAATACGGGCCTTGGCCTCTTCCTTATCCGGGAGATCCTCTCGATCACCGGAATTACCATCACGGAGACCGGAATACCCGGCAGCGGTGCCCGGTTCGAGATACGTATCCCGGCAGGGAAATTCCGGTACGTGGAAGACCGGTAAATCCGGGTATGCGGCCTCCCGTCTTTTCGTGATCCTATACCCTGAAATATCCCGGCCTCATTCCCGGAATAGTTGCGGCCATCCGGCACCGTGTCCCTTCACCCGGTATGAATAAGCCCTATTTATCAGGAATTAACGAAAACCAGATACCAGTGGCAATAGGCGATGGCTGACTATCAGGAAAATCTGGAAAAGATCCTTGGCTTGTTAAAGGATAATCCCCGGGGGCTGAATATACGGGAGATTGCCGAGCTGATTGGCATGAGCCGGATCTCGATTGCCAAGTATCTCGATGTTCTGGCAGCGGAGGGGAAGATCGAAGTCCGCACCATGGGGAAGGCAAAAATTTTCTATGTGATCCAGGTTTCTACGCCTCCCTCCCTGCTGAACCGCATCCCCAGCATGATCCTGGTTCTTGGTGCGGATGCCCGTATCATCCAGGCAAACGACCATTTCCTGACGTACTATTCCCTCACCCAGGAAATGGTCTTCGGCCAGCCACTGTCGGCAGTCCCTGCCGGAATCCTCCGCGAGCCGGTTTTTCTCCGGGCGCTGGATGATGTGATCCGGACCGGTGCTCCTGTTACCGGCCTGAATGTTACGGTTCCCCCTGATAACGGGACCTTTACGATTACCGTGAAGCCGACTCCCCCGGCCAACGATCGTTCCGGGATCATTGTTATCATCAACGAGATCCCCGGGGAACGCCCGGCAACCGACGGCGCCCGTTCCCGAGAAGAGATGTTCCAGCCGTTCATGGAACAGATCGGGGTCCCGGCCTGTATTGTGCAGGACGGGAAGATCCGGCTGGCAAATGCCCGTTTTGCCATGATGAGCGGGTACGGCAGCCGGGAACTGATGTCCCGGTCTTTCCGTGCATTCATCCACCCGGACGATCTCGGGACGATGCCGGCATGGCCTGAGCCGCAAATGCAGGAAACGCTTACGGGGGCTCCCGCTCCGTTCCGTGGCATCACGAAGTCCGGTTCGGTTATCCGGCTGGATGCCCGGACAGTTCCGTTTTCCTGGGAGAGGCAACCGGCTTCCCTTGTTTTTCTCTCCATAATGAACACCGGATAAGTCGAGGGGGATCGTCCACAACCGCCCAAAAAAAAAATCCCTGCTGACCAGCCCCGATTCCCATCCGGCTGGCGAGCCCGGGAGGGGCCCGGCGCGTTTCCCTTTCCATTGCTCACTCACCCCCCGGCCCGGTCACGGCATTCCGGCTTTTCTTTCGGATAAAAACCAAAAAACATTCCCGTAAAACCGTCGTAATGTAATGATAAGCGTTAACAATAAACGTTAATCGCTTGCGATTTTGTTAAATTACGCCAGATTCAAGGATATTTGGTAATCCGGGAATCGAGTTTTCAATCCATCGGTTCTCCGGTTTGTGGTTGTGGTTATGGCAGATTCAGCGAGCGGAAGCTCTGGCCGGGAGGCTGGAGTGCATATATCCGGAGCATTGCATGGCAGGCAGGGTCCGGGGCAGATGGAGATGCGGCACGGTGTACCCGGCCGGTATTCCGGTTTTCTCATGGTTTCAGCAGGTGACGGTCCCGCGTCTGTTTCCCGATGCTGTACGCCCGGGGGCTTGATTGCATGAACCAGCGGACCGTTGTATCGTATGGGATCGTCATTGTCGCGCTTCTGCTGTTAACCGGTACTGCTTCTGCTGGAACCGTTCACACGCTGAATCCCGGTGATTCCATCGCAGATGCCATCGATAGTGCTGCCGATGGCGACACCCTCGTCCTAAACCCGGGGACATACCCGGGGACCTCGGTCTATATCTCAAAAAGTATCACAATCCGGGCCAACACCACTGCCGGCGGCAGCGCCACGAACACGATTATTGACGGGACGACGAGCGATTCAATCTTTGTCCCCGAAGATGGGAGCCTTTCCATCGACAACCTGACACTGCAGAACGGGGGAGGTTCAGCGGGCGGTGCGATAAGTTCCTGTGCATGCGTCGTTACCCTCACATCCTCCATCATCAGGGACTGCTCGGTGGATGGTGGTCTGGGCGGCGCATTCTATGGTCAAGCAGGCGGAACTCTTACCCTCACATCCTCCACTATCACTGACTGCTCGGCAGGCTCGAGTGGTGACGGTGGTGCGATCTATGCCAGTGACGTAATCGTTAAGATCACCAATTCCACCATAACCAACAGTCTGGCAGGTTTATCTGGTGGTGCAATCTATACACGTCACGAGTCTGTCACGATAACCAATTCCACTATCACCGACAATTCGGCAGGCACTGGCGGCGCAATATTTTCCGATGGCACTACTGTCATCACCATGCATTTCTCCCGGATTTACAATAATACCGGGACATATGATGTCGTGAATAATGGCGCCAGTTCCGTCAATGTAACGCACAACTGGTGGGGCACCAATACCAACCCATCGGCAAAAGTCCATGGAACTGTCACGTATAATCCCTGGCTGGTGCTCGGTATCTCTGCCACCCCGTCAACAATCACCACTGCGCAGACTTCCGTGGTCCGGGCCAACCTCACCTACGACTCCGGAGGCGTGTATCACAATCCTGCCAGCGGACATGTCCCTGACGGTATCCCGGTCGCATTCAGGATTACCAGCGGCACCGGTAGAGTCTCGCCCGGGGCTGGGAATATGACATTCGGCATGAACTCGACCACATTCACTCCGGACGCCGGCGGGTCGGTAATGGTCAATGCCACCGTTGATGGGCAGTCGACAGGCACCGCGATTTCCTGTACAGATGCGGCCCCGACTGTGACCGGCATTGCGCCCACAAGCGGGAGTACTGCCGGAGGGACGTCCGTCACCCTCACCGGAACGGGATTTACCGGCGCAACCGCAGTAAAATTCGGCAGTGCCGATGCGACATCCTATACCGTTGACAGTGCCACCCGGATTACTGCGGAATCCCCGACCGGTACTGCCGGAACGGTTCACATTACCGTAACTACTGCCTATGGTACTTCTTCTCAGGGGGCATCCGATCTGTTTACTTATACCGCTGATCCAACACCAACACCTACGCCTACACCCACACCAACTCTTTCCCCCACCCAGACCCCGGTACCAACAACCGCACCACTGCCCTCGGGAGGGAGTGATTCCGACCCGAGTACCTCATCATATGGCGAGGTCGCTTCGATTGCGACCTCCCCCGGGGCGGCAGCAGGGCAGACGATGTCATTCAGTTACGTAAGTAACGGTCCCAATAACATCATTGAGATCACCCGTGTTGATCTCGTTCCCTCACGGCAGGTCGGGCAGGTGGATCTGCTGGTCGAGACCGTGTCGCTCGGCACGGTAAACCAGCCGATTGGGGTGGTGACGGTTGTCGGGTATCGGGAGATCGAACCACTGGGGATCAATGCCGGTGTATTCGCAAGCGGCGTCATCTCGTTCCAGGTGGCAGACTCGTGGATAACCGGGCACCACACCCACCCGGCGCAAGTGGTTATGCTCAGGAACCGTGATGGCGTCTGGAGCAGCCTGCCGACAACCTACCTGGGACAAAGCGGTAACTACCACACCTATACCGCGACCACCCCCGGGTTCTCGTACTTCGCTGTCGCGGTCCGGAATGAGACACCGGTGCAGGTTTCCCCGACAGCGGATGTGAAAATAACCGTGGCGGAAACCATCCCGGATGCAGGTGCCACAGCGCTCCCAACGGCGGCTTTCACCTACTCCCGGGTCATGGCTCCGGTAACCACGGTGTCCCCCACCGTAATGACAGAAGCCCCGACGCCGGAGGGCTCGTCCGGAATCACCCCATTCTCCCAGATTACCGGGGCCATTGTCATCATCCTTGCTGGTTCAGGCATTTGGTTTGTCCGCCGGTGGTGGATCCGGCAGCAGAACCCCGCGTTATTCCGGGATAATGACTGAATGGGGGAATCCTCCCGTCAGCACGTTTTCCGGGGATTGCTGGTAAGAATCCTAGATGATCGACCGGATTCACACCAGCGCATGATGGGGGTCGGAACTTGTATATGAGAAAGCGGAGCCGGAAAAAGACCTGGGGGTTGAGTAATGTGAGTTCGGAACGGATCGTCTTTTTCATCAGGATCCGGTAGGGTTCCACCCGTAATTTGGCCAGGGAAGATCCCATAACCGGATTCCGGATTAGCCCGGCGCAGGCAGTTCCAATGAATAAATGGCAAGAAATTATGAAAAACTCAATTCAAATGACTGTCATAGCGATGTGTCCCGGAAATCCCTCCATATCCCTACGGTTCCAGGATTATCCGCGAAGTATTGGCAGGATAACCGGTATATCTCATCAAGGGGACTGATTCATGGCTTTTTTGGGCCCTCGTATGCAGCGTTTGTTCTCCTGCTGAACTTTATATTAGGACCGATTACGCTCAAATTCACTGTCACGGGGGGCGGCACCGGAATATCCGGTGGTCGCTCCCGTTTACATTCCTCATGCCCGGATCATTGCCACTATGCAGGATGTGATCATCATCACCAGCCCATTCCACGTGATCGATCTCAACCCGGGAGCTGAACGGGTTCTGGGAAACCGTATTAGAGATGAGGACACCTGTCCCCCCTAAAGATACCTTGGGGCTCGTTTCCGTGATTGAATCGTTGCCGCACCTCCCCCACTTTTTGTGTGTCGGGCCGGAAAAGTCTGCGCGATTGCGCGGACATGGGGGGTTACCCTATGGATCAACCAGGATTCACCAGGCCATTTTCGGAGGGTTCCCTGTCCTGCGCGATTGCGGCAAGGTTTCTGCCCAAAATGCGAGGGGAACTGCTTCACCGTCGAAGCACTGATTTTTCACGATCTGCGCTTACCAGAAAATCCTGCGATAAAAACAGGTTCTCCGATTTTTCCGGCAGGTTCGCGCAGGAGCATGCAAAATACCGGGAAAAGGAAAAATCTGGGAAATAATCCGTGTTTGGAATCCGTTTTTGTTCTATCTGCGATCTGTATATTTTCAGAATCATAGAACCGGTCGGAATGTCAGGAGTAAAAGGAGGGATAATGTTTAAATGGTTGACTGTGTTATATGTAGATCCACAAAATCTGATGACAAACCGACGAAAGCCGCCCCTCGGGGCAGGTGTCGGTTTCGAGGGAAAAACAATGAAGACAACAAGGTATAAATACCTCCATGACCTACATTGTAAGCCCGTGAATGCGTCAAAAATTACGACGAGAATTCACAACATCAGGCATCCTCAATGAAGGACCAAACAAGCCGGTATCGCTGGTCTTGGTCCCGATGAGAAACAATGCATGTAACAAGGTATAAATAGCCTTGAAACATACAGTAATAGCCCGTGTTCAATCAAGCAACACGACGATAATTGCGCAAATTCCTTTGATGGAGATCCAACGCGACCCGGCTTGACCGGAGTTGGTTCTGACGTTGATACTGGCAATGCGGAAATTTGTTTAGTAACCGCTAATTCCTTAAACAGTTCAGATAGTGTGCGTATATTTGTAGAATTCTGGTTGATCCTGCCAGAGGCCACTGCTATCGGAGTTCGATTAAGCCATGCGAGTCGAGAGGTGCAAGACCTCGGCATACTGCTCAGTAACACGTGGACAACCTAACCTATGGAGGGGGATAACCCCGGGAAACTGGGGATAATACCCCATAGGCTATGAATGCTGGAATGCTTTGTAGTCGAAAGGTGAGCCGCCATAGGATGGGTCTGCGGCCGATTAGGTTGTTGTTGG
>Ga0074198_1000155_pt1 | contig 98007 bp, 85 predicted proteins | sample EPASupsiteSAE323_FD_64527 | JGI IMG/M metagenome (GOLD analysis project Ga0074198, IMG submission 64527) | Bioremediated contaminated groundwater from EPA Superfund site, New Mexico - Sample SAE3-23 | ecosystem: Environmental > Aquatic > Deep subsurface > Groundwater > Contaminated ... | reverse complement strand
AGGCCATGGAAAACTGGGACAAATATTTGGAACAGGTCCAGGCTGCAGCCGGTGAAGAAAGTACCAGTGACACTAGTTACACTTCAAGCAAATCAACTACTAATACCAAGAAAACCTATGCAACTGCAGTACGCAGCTACAGTAAATCCTACAGTAGCAGCTGGAGCAGTGGAAAAGGAACAGGTGACTGTTGGGATAACAGTGCAGCACTATACGGTTCATTAACCTCATCAGGTACAAGAGCACGCATAGTTCAGTATGCAAACAGCTACTCATCCAACCATCGTTCAGTTGAAGTGTGGAATGGTAACACCTGGGTTGATTACGATTACAGGAGTAATGGTTACGCCCAGAGATATTATGCAACCAGTCACAGTTCCTCATCAACAGTGATAGCAGGTTAAAACTCGTAAAATTTAATTATTTGGTCATAGTTGCAATCGAGCAACTGTTGACTCCCATTTTTTTTAAATAGTTTATTACATGATGTTATTTTATTTATTCCTGATTTTGAAAGGATTCATATATTATGGGGAAAGACTAAACACTTAACTGGGAAAAAACATTTGATAAAGCCTGAAATGATTATAGATTAGAATGGATATTTATAGAGAAGAATTGGAATGATTGTAGATTAATGGATATTTATAGAATGATTATCAAGAAGATATAGATTTAAACTTTTTAAACTGATATGTGGATTAACTTTTAATAACATCAATATTGTAAATATAGTACATAATTTAATGTGAGGGATTTAAAACGAAAAACTACCTATCACTAATATTAATCCTTATTTTAATCTCTGTAGCCATCAGCGGATGTACAGATATCACTGGAACTACGGCAACTGTTAATAAAACCAGCACTGGGGGAAGTTTTGAAAACGAGTGGGTGAAATTCCAGTATCCTTCAGACCTGTTTGTTATGGATAACTCCAACAGTACCCACTGTAAGCTGGAAATTTACAACAGTTCCAGTACCAACATCGAGAACCTTGTGGGGGAAGTGTTTTACTGTAAAAGTAACAGAACAGACTTATCATCTTTCACTAAACGAAAAAGCATAACCATCGCTGATAAATCAGGGATTAAAATAGAGGACGGTCTTCAAGTATGTAGTTATGTTTTTTTAACCTCAGAATATACTGATGTTAAAACCATGATCGTGAACTTCGATGCACAGAAATATCGGGACGCTTACCAGAATGTTGCAGACTCCATGGTTATAAAGAAAATTTCCAGTTAAAAATAATCATGATTTAATGAAGTTTTAATAAAATAGAAATTTAAAAATAAATTAAATTTAAAATTTTTATTTTCCGGTGTGGAAACTGTTCAATATATGGTCAATATCACTCTTCAGGTTCTCCAGTGACCCTCCAGTAACAAATGATATGATGTAAATGTAATTATCTTTACTGAAGAGTACCAGCTTAACTTCACCTAATTTACCCCTTTCTGGACCTGCCATTTCTTCAATGTCAATTACCGAGGCTTGAGTTCCGTCTACAGTACGGTTGGTTTCATTGAATACATTACCGGTCTTAAAGTAGATATCATTGTTTTTAACCTGTTCCAATGAGGTTCCATTTAAAGAGATTTTGCTAATGGTGACCACTGAATGGTAGGTAGAATTATCTGTACTGTTTTTTTCTCCCTGGATCTGTGTACCCGGTGTACGTTCTTGGAATGCCCATCCATTGGGATAATTAAAGGAAATCTCATTCCCTTCACTATCTTTACTACTGTAGTGTGTTCCAGAGGCCACTATATTATAAACAAGGGCCATTATTATGATTAAAATTACTACTCCTATTATTACAGTGATTTTTTTATTCAAATATAACACCTCAATAAGTTGCCATGGCAATATATGATTAACACCTAATAAAAAGATGCCCCTAATGAGTCCAATCCGTTTAAATCTTAAACAGGCATCCTTAAGATATCGCAATGAAAAAAGAATGGTTTCCCTAATACTTTAACAATTTCATCTGGGAATAATATTTAATATAACCTTTGAACAAGTATTAATATCAGATTGTGGTTCCGCCGTAGTCTTTGTTAATGAATTAACGCAATATTATCTTCTATTAAAAATGGTGGTATGTTTGGACAAAATTGATGAATTGTACTATCAGGGTCATCTCAAGAAGGTGGAGCCTTCTCCATTAAGGAGTGCTTTATCTCTTAAAGAAGCGAAAATATGGTTGAAAGAAGCCGAAAAAACCTATGAAAGTGGTTTTTATCGTTCATCTCGGGTTTCAACCTATTTTGCATGCCTTCACGCAGCGCGAGCAGTCACATTGAGGGATGGTGTCATTGTGGAAAATCCTCAATTTCTAATTGATTACCTGGAAAAATACTGCGAAGATGGAAATCTAGGAAAAGAGTGTATAGATGTATTAAATATCATGTTAAATCTTTATTATCAGGACCAACACCATTTCCAATCCATAAGGAGTCCTGAGGATTTAAAACAGGCCATTGGATTGGGTTATGAATTTATAAATTGTATTAAAGTCCTCCTGGGAAAAACTGCGAAATTACCCCGGGCAATGGTTAAAAATTCAGTCAGAGAACATGAATTTGTAAAATAGATCAGTCCAAAAATTATTAAATAAAAGTAAATCAGTTAAATATTAAATAGAATAAATCCGGTTAATAAGGGAATCAGGGGTTTATAAGGTAATCTGGTTATAATTAGAATATTCAAATAAAATCGTAACTTAAAATATAAATCATTAAAGTAAACCTTCATTTGGTGACTAATCCTTATTTTCCTTCTTTTTTTTCAAATCCAGGACATCACGGTAGATCTGAACCCATATTTCATCCATGGAACTGGAGCTAGGTTTATCTTCCAAAGAATCAAGTTTCTTTTCAATGGCTTCAAGCTCACCCTTATTTTTAAGTTCTTTAAATTTTTTATCTACCCTTTCAATGTCTTTTTTGAGATAATCAGAGGACATGAGGATGACTCCTGTAAATTAGATATAACTTTACCACTATCTGATCTATGCTTACTGTTATATGCTTTTTTTCCTTCGATTTATCCAGTGGAATCATTGATTTAAATTATACTAGTCTGAAGTAAAAAGGATTCCAAATGGAATTATATTGGTTAAATATCAATTTGAAGTATAAAATCAATTTGAAGTAAAAAGGATCTTAGTAAAAAGGATCTTAGTAAAAAGGATCTTAGTAAAAAGGATCTTAGTAAAAAGGATCTTAGTAAAAAGGATTTTAATTAAGAATGGGATTAAAAAAAAGAATTAGGATTATTAAATCTTTGAAAAGGTTACATGGATATCCAACTTATCTTCATCAGCAGTAATACGGAACTGTTTGGTGCCACCGTATAATTGGTTTCCGTTAATATACCACATCTGCACCTGGTAACCTGGTTCTGGTTGGGCATGAAGATAAACATGACTGGATTTTTCGACTACAACTTCTCCTTCTGGGCTGATCTTACCATTATCCCCCGCACGAATTGTCAATTGACAGGTCACACCATTCATCCCCTATGATATGATTATTAATAATTAAAGATATGAATGTTATAAACTTTTCGCAGATGTTGATGAATATTGATATTATTTCCATATTAAATGAATATTATTACACTATAATAATTTAGTTAAAGAAAAAATAATCAAAATCTTTAGTAAAGGAAATCTAATATTATCTTTATCCTGAGCCCACCATCGAAAAATCCCTAATTTATCGAAAAATCCCATTTTATTCACAGTAATCAAACTTTTTCATTGAAATGATGGTTATTGAAGTCAGAATATTTTTTAGTGGTGGATTTAATTTTAGTGATGGATTTTTATGACGCTTTAATTAATTTGACAGTTGTGAATTTGGCAAGTGCACCCTGGACATGGAAAATAATTGAAGCTTCATGTTATTAAAAGGCATGATGATGTGGACTGCACCATCTGGATCGTGTATGGGGTTGGGATAGACGATACCCGAGGGCATTTTTCACTCTACAGATTATGGATGATAGATATATCCTAGATGTTGATTCATTGATGTTGATTTTTATGTTCCAGGTGGCCACCACATTCACATTCATCAGAGAAGTCTTCTGGAGATTCTCCTTTCTGAAGTTCATAGTATCCGCCACACTTATCACAGACTAAAAAGTGCTGTTCCTTTTTTGCTGGTTTAATAGTCTTATTTGATTTTTTAGAAGATTTGTCCAGGAAACCTCCCAGATCTTTTCATTAAACCCCTTCCAGTTTTCTCCACATCCTGCATTAAACCTATGCCAGTTTCCTTAAGTTCATCCATTGGATCATTACTGCTTTCAGCCGTCACTTTTGGAGGAATATTTGCTGCGGGGATATCCGTTTGCACATTACCTGTTTGAACGCGGGTAACTGGTGTGTCTGTTTCATATTCATTGATATTGGTACCGCATTCAGTGCAAAATTCGGTGCCAGGTTGAATGGGAGCACTGCATTTAGGGCAGTTAGTAATGGCTTCTATTTTAGCTCCGCACTCGGTGCAGAACTTGTCCTCGGGTGTTAGTTCAGCGTTGCACTGGGGACAGTTAACGATGGTTTGTGAACTTTCAGTTTCTTGGATTGTCTCTACAGTTTCTTCTACTTCTTCTACAGTTTCTTCGGGAGTTTCTTCAACAGTATCTGGTGTTGTTTCTTCTACAGCTTTACCACACTCTGTACAAAATTTTGATCCGGGGTGAATCTGTGCATTACATGCAATACAAACATCTGGTGAATTTTCCATAAACATATCCCCTCATTACTTTTAAATTAACATAATTACTTTCAATTAGTATATTATTTCAGTTTTTCAGACTTTATTCTTTATTATAAATAATTTTATTTTACAAATAATAAATAGTAGTATTATTATTCTAGCACGCATTATTCTGCATTCATCCAAAAAATACTTGATTTATTTAAGAAGTGATATTTGATTCAGGAGCCCATTAGGTTACCTTTAATCCGGAGTGTTCCAACCACAACATTCATGGCTGGTTCCACATGGGAATAATAGGCATCTACTAGGACTTCACTGGAGCTGACGATATAAGTCTTATTATCTTTTGAAAAAACCACCACAGATGAGACGTAATCTGGACCTACTAGTAAATAATCATTGGTGGCACTGTTTTTATAAACCAGTTTTTCACCCTGCCGACCATTAACCTGCACGGGTTCTCTTTTAAGCACCTCAAAACGGGGGTACTCCACTGGATAATTACTAATGTATCCTTCGATAATCTCAGCAGGTTCTACATCACTACTTTGAATATAAATCAAAGTTTCCCCTAAAATCACGGATTTCAAACTGACCAGGGCATCACTTGTATTTGAATTGTCCACAGTCCAGTTTTCCGGAATTTTAAAACTCAAAATACTATTTTCATAATCCCCTTCCAGGGTGGTGCAGCCAGAAATAACTACCATGAATAAGGAAATCCCCAACATCATTATCAAAATGATTTTTTCAGATGACATAAAAGTTACCTAAATATTTTCTTATTCCTAACTCCTTTATTTTATTTTCTAATTCTTATAACTAATTAAGGGTAATTTCCATCAAAATATGTGGTATTTAGAAAAAACCACAGGACCCCTTAGGAATCTGGGTAGAAAAACTAGGACAATTAGAATATTATGGGCAATTAAAACCTTATGAATTTTCCTGGAACACTTACAGATTTTAATTGGGAAAAAAATAGATCAATCAAATACATAAAATGTTTGATTAGATATGAAATGTTTGATTAGATATAACTGTAACTAATCAGTATATGAAAAACAAGTATAATGAGAAAACTTCGATTTTAATGATTATAATACGGACAAGTTAATGTTATAATGGTTTAATAAGTATAGCCCATGTTGTCAAGGATCTATGAGAATATGGGACAGGAGCATGTCTTCGGCAACCGGGCACCAGCAACAACTAAGGGTGATTATCAGATCAACTACGATAAAACCCTCCTTAAAGGAGTGTTACGGGTGGTGACTGCCATTGAAAAGCAATGGCCAGAGATCAGCAGGGTGGCCGATGATCTTACAGAATTTGCCGGTGCAGAAGTAGTGGTACTGGACTTGCCAGTTAATCAGCCTGCTTCCATTTTACTGGCAGAACAGGCAGAAAAAAATGGATTCTTTTTCTCAGGCATCCGTCCCTACGAGGCACCTGATGGAGATTATTTCCGACTACAGAGACTGCATGTTCCAATGGACCTGAGCAGACTTACCATATACTCTGATCTGGGCATGGAATTACTGGAATATGTTGAAAAATGTAGATCAGGGATTTAAAAAAAAAATTTAAGTTCTTAACTTCTTATTTAGCTGCAGTATTTATGAGTACAGTTACTGGTTTTTTACTGTGAGAACTGCTTTTAAGAATTAGATAGAATGGCCTGTTTTCTTTAATCCTTTCCATTCGTAATGGGCTTAAAAGAGTTTTAAAAGACTCCCCCACATCTTTTAGCTCAATTCCCTGCCTTTTTAGCAGGGGCATGATATTTTTATTTAAAACATTCAACTGATCCTTCCGGAGCAACTGGGGCTGTAAAGTCATTTTATAGGGTTTAGTATGTATTTGAGATTCAATTAGATGGTCATTCATTAAATCCAATCCTCCAAAGTTATCTTATTTCGAATAATTGCTTAATTAATAAATTATAAATTAAAATGTTCAGATCCACATCCCAAAAACATATTTTAATAATAATATGTTACCGCTGGCTAATGAAAAAAAACAATTTTATCTATATTATACATTGTTGTAGGGGATAATTAAACCTTTTGTTTTTATATTTTCCAATATTTCCCTATAATCTATGAGAATTATTTAGAATACTGTTTTTATGAGACAATTGCAATGATTCACTGGATATGCCAATTAGAGAGTGTAAAAAATTTATTTAGAAGTACCCTTATTTATTTAAAAGTACCCTTGAGTAAATCTTATCTTTACCCAGTCCTTTCCTCTGCTGGTGAGGTAACCTCCCAGGGCCAGTAGATACAATAGAACCGGGTAGGCCACGAATCTTTCTGCACCACCCGGACCCAGAAAAGTAATGATTGGATTGCCCAGTCCCCATACCAGTCCAGAGATGATAATAATGAGAGACGTGAAACCAGCCACCAGGGACACTATTACCATGGGAATGTTCAAACCAAGACGGTAGGAGAATAGCACAGCTAAACTACCAAAAATGAAGGTTAAACTGGCAAAGAATATATGATAATTGCCAGTGTAGCTGGGAAACAGTCCCACACCTATTGCACATGTGGATGCTATGGCTAGACATGCGGAGAAAAGCCGACATCCTCCACTTTTTAAAATTAAATAAACACTGGCTAGACTTAAAATTCCCATTAATATCGCACTGATGTTGAAGATGGTAGCTGAATGCTCCACTGGTGGAACAGTTCCCGCCAGATGGCTGAGTGTGTTCATGGTTGTGCTGTATCCTGGAAACTGGGTTTCTGCCAGGTTAACTGCCATGAAAAACTGGAAAGCACCAATCAATAATAATATGCCTGCAATACTGTAGTGATCCTTCTCCGGACGGAATAGACTTCCTCTTTGTATTTTCATAAAACCCACAACCCCACTAAAAAATTTAAGATTTACTGTTTAAGATTTAGATTTATGCATATTGAGATAGAGATTATAATACACTTGTATTATTCTTTTTATGATTTGATATCCTTAATATTTCCCACCAATATTTTGTTATATTAATACAACAAAATCATTGATTAATGGATTTAAATTTAGTATAATCACACTAATAGTAATTTGTTATACCAATACTAATCATGATATTATTGGATATCCGCTTGAGTTTACAAAAGATACTTATTTACATTATAAATCAGTACTTCTTCTTATGGTAAATCAGGGCCAGAATCGCATACTCATTCTCCTCTTTGTGGGTGTCTTCATGGGTTCTCTGGATATAGGGATCGTGGGCCCAGCACTCCCCAGCATCCAATCATTCTTCACTGTGGATGAAAGAATCCTTTCATGGGTGTTCACCATTTATATACTGTTTTTTATGCTGGGAACACCAGTAATGGCCAAATTATCTGATATTTATGGTAGAAAAGCAGTTTACATCCTGGACATCCTCTTATTCACCATTGGTTCGGTTGTAACCATAACCTCAATCTCATTTGAAATGCTCCTTGTGGGAAGGGCTATTCAGGGTCTGGGTGCCGGTGGAATTTTCCCGGTGGCCAATGCATTCATTGGTGATATATTCCCCCCAGAAAAAAGGGGAGGTGCACTGGGGATCCTCAGCTCAGTATGGGGCTGGTCCAGTGTTATGGGGCCCCTTCTGGGAGGTTTACTTCTCCAGTATGGCTGGCAGTGGCTGTTTATTATTAACCTCCCTATAACCATAGCAGTTATAGTTGGAAGTCTCTACATCCTCCCAAGGGGTGAGAGAAATCCTAGAATCACCTTCGATTGGTTAGGCATAATTTTACTGGGAGTTACAGTGACATTCCTGGCCTATGGAATCAACCAGATAAACACCAACAACTTCATCAGCAGCATCTTATCCTGGGATGTGTTACCCTATCTGGTTTTAAGTGTGATATTTGTTCCTATCCTCTGGAAGATTGAAAATAAAGCCCAGAATCCACTTATACAGGTTGACCTTTTCAGGAACAGGGAGGTTAAACTGGTTAACAGTATAATGGTCGGAACCGGACTGGTGCAGGCCTCCACAGTTTTCATCCCGGCCTTTGTTATCACATCCTTAGCCTTTTCATCACAGGAGGCCAGTTTCATGTTAGTACCCCTGGTACTGACCATGGCACTGGGTGCTCCAGTTATTGGAAGACTCCTGGATAAGTTCGGTTCCAGGAATATCATGCTTATCGGGTCCTTGGCCATGGCTGTGGGACTTTTTACCGCCAGTATGTTCTCTGAAACATTTTACATATTAATCGCAGCCAGCATCCTCATTGGTGTGGGTATGAGCACCACCATAGGCTCACCTCCCCGTTACATCATGCTGATGGAAAGCCCACCATCTGAAAGAGCATCCGGACAGGCCCTTTTAAATATCATAACCAGTGTGGGGCAATTAGTGGGAGGAGCCCTGGTGGGAGCCTTTATTGGATCCTATGCAGGAGAACTGGTAGGATACCAGTACGCATATCTCTTCATAGGGCTGATAGCAGTGGCCATGACCTTACTGGCTACCGGACTTAAAAGTAAGGAAGAACAGCTTAAAACTGGTTATTAAAAATAAAATTATACTAAATAGCTTATTAAAGATTTTCTTATTAATCAAATGGCTTATTAATGATATCTCATTAATCAAATAGAGTATAAAAGATATATTATTAGTCAAAATAAGTAGGATTAGGGAATTGTAGTTTTAATCCTATAGAGTATGATGATTATGAATACTATCAAAAGGGGTGTTGAAACCAGGTTAAGGTTTTTTACCAGCACCCGCACTTTGTTCTGTTTTGATATCTCACCAATTAACATATTCCGTAGTGTGAAAAAGATTAAAAGAAAAATCACAGCAATAATACTGTAATTCATTATTTCACCCATGTTAACGGTTGTTGTAATGCTGGTGATAATCGAAATCATCTTTATCTCCTTTCTTTTGTCCTAAATAGATTTTCACTTTCCAATTAATTTCACTATCCTAACAGATTTTTCACAGTATAAATGGCAAGTATAAGTAAAGAAGCAGATTACAGAGTCCATGTGACACGCTTACTCCCAGTATGTTCCTTGTTTTTTGATAAACATAACCATAAAATAGGGAAACCATGAAAATGAAGATTAAATTTAAAGGGGAATTCCAGCTTACACTGAAGGATGTAAAGAGTATGGATGCGAAGATAATCCCCCAAAAATTTCCTACAATGTTTTCAGCAGTTTTTTGGATAATCCCCCGGAAAATTAGTTCTTCAATCAACCCAGTGGATAACATAATAACGGAACTGGCCAGTATGATGTTTGTTATGCTTAAATTGGTTATAATGGCTTCTGGTTGCAATATTAAATACTCTACCAGTCCTAAACTTATACCACTAAGACCAACCAATAACTGGTATAATGGTTTTCCAGTGGTGATTCCCACATCTTTAACCTTTATTTGCAGGTTTTTCATCAAAATTAGTATGGCCACTGCCACGGGTATGGTTATTATCACCAACCAATAGAGTGGCTGTATCTCAGTTACAGGTATTATGAGTCCTATAATCCTAACCAGAGGCAATAAAATCATTGCTTGCAAAAGATAGGACAGTTTCAGATCCTTGGTTGTTATGGAGTTAATTACCAGACTGATGATAATTATCACTTCCAGAAGGATGCTCCAGGGTGTCAGGTTGTAATAGGTAACTATCTCCGCTACTAATATAAAAGCCATATAACTTATCAAAATCATTGACTGGATTCTGGTGGGTCTAACGTCATTTAAAGCTTTTTTTAACCTATTATTCTCAAATTTATTTAAGAAAATCTGATCAGGAGTTAAAGGGAGTTCATCTATTTTTTTATGGATGTTGATAGCGTTTTCCAGGGCACCTTCTCCTTGATAACATTTGGAAATTAGTTCATAAAGATTTTTAACCATTTCACAATCCATAATTTTTCGGTATATCCTCAGGGATTGTGTAAAATATTTACGAGCCTCAGCATACTCATTTCTTTCTTTATAAACCTTGCCTATGGATTTCAGTGTTAAAGCTTCACCAGAATAATTTTTTTCATCTTGATAAAGTTTTAATGCCAATTTATAGTTTTCAATAGCTTTCCCATTATTCTTCAAGTCTTTGTATAGATCACCGATTTTAACTAATATTTTAGCGGCAAATAAACCACTTTTGAGTCTACTAAATTGTTCCAGGGATTTTTCATACTTTTCTAAGGTTTTATAATGAGTCAAATGGATATCCCCAACATCAACATCGTCTTTGTTCATGTGAACTCTCCTGATTTATGAGATCTTATATCCAAAAATGGATTAAATAACATGAAAACCATCCACAATGACTAATAAGTTTTATTTAGTAAAATAAATTTCTTTTAATCAGTAAATCACATTTATGCGTTAGCATAGTTGTGAATATGTAATATATTTTTTAATTAAATCCCCAATACCATTATTATATTAATTGTAATAAATTAGGGGAAAAATGAACACTTTTAAAAGAATTGTAAAGAACACAGGGGTTTTTTTCGTAGCCCAGGTTATCACATACATCATTGCCTTTTTTTACACAATTAACATGGCCCGTTACCTTGGAGCAGAAGCATTTGGAATTTTAACATTTGGACTCTCATTTGTCCTGATACTGGGAATATCTGCAGATTTAGGGCTATCATCACTGGTTGTGCGTGAAGTAAGTCGAAATAAATCACTTACATCAAAGTATGCTGGAAATTTTTTGATAATAAAAATTTTTCTTTCCATAGCAAGTGTTATTTCCATGATGCTAATTATTAACATCCAAAATTATTCCCAATTGACCATTCAGGTGGTTTACATTTTGGCATTATGGTTGGTTGTTAACTCGTTTTCCCAACTATTCTATTCCATATTTCAGGCCCATGAAAAGATGGAATATCAATCAATTTCTTCAATAATAAACAGTATAATTATACTTGTGGGGGTTATTTTTGGAACTATTCAGGGGTTTGGTGTTTTATGGTTTGCATTCATCTATTTACTGGCCAGTTTAATTGTACTGATTTATTGTTTTACCATTTACTGGGCAAAGTTTAAGATACCGGAATTGGAAGTGAACACCAGATTCTGGAAATCTAGTATGTTGGCAGCATTACCCCTGTCAGTAGCTTCAATATTTTCAATAATAGCATTTAGGGTTGATACTGTTTTATTATCATTCTTACAGGGTGCTACAGCGGTAGGATGGTATAGTGCTGCTTATAAATTAATTGAGAGTTTAATGTTCATTCCAATGGTTTATACTGCGGCAATCTTCCCGGTTGTATCGAGTTTTCACTCTCTAAAAAAGTCATTGAATTTACTTTATGAAAAATCGGTTCAATATTCAATAATAATAAGCCTGCCGGTTGCAGCAATAACCACCATTTATGCACCAGAAATTATCAGCTTACTGTACGGTAGTTCTTATTCTTCCTCAGTGATTGCACTTCAAATCCTCATCTGGACTGTGCCTTTCCTTTTTTTAACTTATTTATTTGCCACTATTTTAATATCCATAGATAAACAGAATTTAATCCTTAAAACCACTGGGGTTGCTATGATCTTCAATGTAGTAGTGAACCTTATACTGATACCTAAATATAGCTATGTGGCTGCATCTGTGGTAACTGTGCTTACTGAGGCGATAGGAACTGTAATCTGTATTTACTACTTATCAAGATATATAGCTCCCATCAAGTTTAAAAAAATTTTAGTAAAACCGGTATTAGCAACACTAATCATGTCTGGTGTTCTTCTTTTTAAAACCAACTTACCCCTGATAATTCCCTTGGTTTTTGGTGTATTTCTGTATATAATCCTTTTAATACTCTTTAAAGTCTTCACTCCAGATGATTATGCTTTATTAAAAAAATTATATGTTAAGGAAAATCATGAAAAGGAATCTTAATGCTTTAAACTATAAAAATTCGATAAATTAAATTAATGGATTTTTTTTATCTGGAAATTACCCTCGCTGGATTGTCTTAAGTTGGAATTTCCCTATCTGGAATTGTTTTAACTTGGAATTGTCTTAACTTACTTGTATCTTGCTGTTTGGATATATTCAAACTATATTCAAACTATATTCAAGCCATATAAAACTAAAGATTACCTATATTTTACCTTATTAATCCATGCAGGTGTCCACGAAGTATGGCCCTGGAAAATTCAATCTGCCCCTTAATTAAGTAGAATGTTGAATCAAGTATCGCCCTTAAGGAGATAAATATGAGATAGAATATTCTTTTTTCAAATGTTTGATGTTTTTTTATGAGAAATAACCGATTTCTTGATGAGAAATATAAACTAGATGGTTTTAAGCTTCCAGAAAAACCTTCTTTATGGTATACTTTAGATTTTGGATGAAATACAACCCTGAAATTGTTTTTTTTAACCCTTAAACAGAAATCAGTTTCTTCCAGTAACAGGAAAAATTTCTTATCTAAAAAACCAACCTTTTCAAACAAAGAAGCTCTTATCAAAAGACAAACACCGATTAACGCATCAAAATCCAGAGTCACATCAAATTGTTCACTGTCAACCTTGTTTATGCCCTGATTACAACCTGTGCCAGAGTACCAGTCCATAACCACTCCTGCAGAGTTGATGATATTAGGCTGGTGGTAGTAACACACTTTAGGTCCTACCACTCCTATCCGTTGATAATTTTCTGCAATTTCAACCAATTTTTCTAAAAAATCACTTTCCACAAATGTGTCGTTGTTTAGAAGCAGCACATAGTCGGGGGAAAGATTTTGCAAGGAAAACCTGATTCCAATATTGTTACCCTCTGCAAAACCGTAATTTTTATCACATTTCAGTAAGATTACCTGACCAGATACATTTAAATCATCCTTTCCAGCCATGAAAGTGCTCTTATTAATTTCTTCTAAACTATATTCTATCATTTGACGTGGCGGTGCAGTAGATGGGTTTTTTATAAATGGAGATTCAATGCTAATTCTACCGTTAATATAATCCCTGATTCGCTTGACTGATTGGTCTTGTGAACCATTATCAACAATAACAATCTGATAATTAGGATAACCGATCTGGAACAGTGATTCCAAACATTCTATTGTATCTTGCCATCCATTCCAGTTTATGATGATAATTGAAATTTTTCCGCTAAATTTTTCTTTAATTCTCATTATATCCAACTCATTTGCTTATTACTTATCTAATAGGATTTGGAAACTTGAAAAAATTTCTTAGATGATCAATAGGGTTTTTTACATGATCAATAGGGTTTTTTACATGATCAATAGGGTTTACAAATGATTTCTGGGGGTTTACAAATGATTTCTACCGAAAATTAAGGGGATAATATATTTATATAACTCTATTCTAGAGTCGAATTCGTTTCTCCGGATTGATTCTTTAAAAAATTCAATTCTTTCTTTGATGGAAAATGTGGATTTTTTTAAAATAGATTGGAGTAGTAATTGTTTATAGGGCTTTAAGTTAGCACAGAAAACTCTGGATTCATTAATATCATATGAACAGCCATCAGTAATCATTTTATCTGATTTGATTTGCTCATCTTCAACTCCATCATTCTCCTTTCCATCAGTTACATCATCTAAGTAATTAATTCCATCATTGATCATGTCCTTTAACAGGGAATATACTCTTTTATGTTCCATTTCCCTAGAATAGTAAGTGTACAACTGATTCCCCAGTTCTTCTCTCAATTCCTGGTTTTTGATTAATTTCCCACACAAGTTAATGATTCCTTCTTCGGTGGTGGCTGTAAAAGGATATGAAGGCATGTTTGCAGTGGAAGAAAATAGTGGGAATTTTTCATTCTTAAAAGCTACAATTGGTAAGTGGAAGGACATGGCCTCAACCTGTACTGTGTAGCCAGTAAGGGGAAAAGTCTCTATCAAAAAGTCAGCAACCCCATAATAGGGCACTAAATCTGGAAATGGTCCTGCTACAACAAAGCGTCTTCTTATTTCATCATCATCTGGTAGGTAATCATTTAAAATATCCTGTTTTGGAGGATTGGTTATAAAAAAATGATAATGATTTGGGTATTCTCTTAACAAACGAGTAATAGTACGAAAATAATTATGCTTGCCATGACCCATAACCTTCGGGAAAGTACCTACTGAAAGAGAGATGGTGGAATTGTTATCTATATTAAAATTGTCTTTAGAAACCTTTTTAGGTTGGATATTGCTTGATATGGGGATAACCAGAGAATTCATTCTCCTGTATTTTTCAGAAAACAGTGCCCCCTCTTTTCTAAAATTTACCAGGGTGTTGATGATATTTCTCCCTAACCAAAAAGCATGGTCGGCATGGTTGACATAAATCACACGTAAATCATGATTTAATTCTTTCAGGCAGTGTTTTGCTGCGTTAATAGCTGAAATGGCAATAACATCATCCGGGTCAATGAATAGAATAACCTGTTCCGGTGGTTCTTTAATTAACAGTTCAATGAGTTCTTTGATTCTGTCGGTGTATTTTTTATGACAGGATAAATTGTAAAATTGGAGTTCAGGATCTTTAAATGTATTTTGAGTACAGTAAAAATTTCTATGAGAGGTGTAGGTATTGGTAATGTAAAGTTCTTTAGTTGTAAAATGTTTGTTAAGAAAAACCATCCACTGGTTAAGTAACCGGGTTAATCCGCCCACATTAATAGCGGATGTTATATAGGCGATTTTAGAAGGCTCCGGTTTATTACTGACAGCGTTAACTGAGTCAATTAAACTTATACCTATCTTTTTTAGCAGATTATCCAAATCATCATCGTACCACAATCCACAGTGACATTGCCAGGCAGATAATGCAGCTACACGTGCACAATCCACAGAATTTTCTAAATTTCCCTGATAAAATTCAGTAATTGCCCTGTTTTTGATAGATTGGTACAGTTCTAAGTCATATTTAACATTATAGTCACTGGTGATATTATCTATCATTTACAATCCCCCAAACAATCAATCACTTTGGATATATCTTCATAGTTCATCCAGGGATGTAGGGGTAAAGATAATATCTCCTGGGATATTCGTTCAGTTACTGGTAATTTGCAACTTCCATTGATATGTAAATAAGGCTTTTGCTGATGAACCGGTATTGGATAATGGATTTGAGTTTGTATTTGATGGGATTCTAGTTTATTTTTCAGCTGGTCCCTTTTTTTAGACTGGATTACGTAAAGATGGTAGACGTGTTTAGAAAATGGTCTTTCAACTGGAGTAATAATATCCGAATTCTGGAGAAGTTCGTTGTATATCCTGGCATTTTTTCGTCTGCATCCAATCCACTGGTCCAGATATTTTAGTTTAGTCCTGAGGATGGATGCCTGTAATTCATCTAGTCTGCTATTTATCCCTAGAAAGTCATGATGATATTTTTGGGACTGTCCGTAATTCCTTAACCATGTGAGTTTTTCCATTAATTCCCTGTTATTTGTTACAATAGCCCCACCATCACCATATGCTCCAAGGTTTTTCGTTGGGTAAAAGCTAAAGCAGCCTAAATCACCAATAGTCCCCACTTTCTCGCTTTTATACTCAGCACCATGTGCCTGACAAGCATCTTCAATTATATAGATATGATGTTCATCCTTCAGTTCAAGTATCTGGTCCATGTCTGCAGGGTGGCCATAGAGGTGGACCAGTAAAATAGCCTTTGTCTTGGGGGTTAATTTACCTTGGATCTTCTCGACATCAATACAATAGGTTTCTGGATTTATATCCACAAAAATCGGCTTAGCACCAGTCCTTACTATGGCATCAACAGTAGAGTTGAATGTGTGTGAAACAGTTATCACTTCATCTCCATTGCCAATTCCTAATGATTTAATTGCCAAAAAAAGAGCATCAGAACCCGAATTAACACTTACTGTATGATTAACGCCTAAATAGTTGGAAAAAGCGTTTTCAAATTTTTTTACTTCTTCTCCTAACACATATACTCCTGAATTAAGGACTTTTTGGAGGTTATAGTTTAATTCTTCACTTATAGACTGATACTCCTTTTGTAAATCAATTAATAAAACCATGTTTTCACCGGGATAATTTTCTATTTTAATCTTCTAAATCCATCTTATAGGTATCATAAACGACAGCTCTACCGCCAAAGGTTTCTTTATAATTTATAAGTCCCCGGTTTAAGTAGTAACCATTATTTTCAGTTGATATCCCAAAATCAAAATATTTACTTTCTTTATAATAATTGTTAATGAGCCTATCAAAAACAAAATCGGGTACCCGTAGCTTTATCCCCTCCTCTGTTGATTCATGATACTGGCCATGGGCCACATTGGTGCTTTCGTACATTATCAACCCATAGATCATTTCACCCCCATTTTCTACAGTAAAGAGTTTGATATTTTCAGGAAATTTTCCAGCCAGATACTCCATTTCCTGGGCGGTGTGGGCAGGTTTCACATTATACTTTTTTAAGAGTTTTTCCTCTTTTAAAGCCATAAAAGTATGGTAATCATCACTTTCTTTGAATACTAAACCCATTTTTTCAGCCATTTGAATATTTCGCTTCCGACCTCTATTGTATTTTAATTTATTGTTCATTTCAATGGTGGTTGAAACTTCCCTTTTAACTAAATAAGCGTTATTAATAAAAAGAGCATACAAATCTTCTTCAGAAGGATAGATATGGTATATGTGAGGTATTGACTTATAGAAAAGGGTTTTTATGTTATTTAATTTTAAATAGGTCTTTAATGCATCAAATATATCCAGCATTATGGAGGTTTTCATTTTTTGATTAGTCAACATACCTCCAAAGGTTAGACCCTCATGACTTACCAGTGTATGGTCTGTAAGGTTAGCCGGTAAAAGAGCCAGGGGTTTATTTCCATTCATAAAAATCAAAGAATGATCTTGAAATCGATCACTATGATACTCCATGTAGTCTCTTAAAAATAGGAATACCCCATTTTTTGACTTTTTTACAAAGTCGTCCCATAGTTTTTTATCCTCACTAGTGTATCGTCTGATATTAATCATTTTACCAATCCTCAAGATCAGGGATTTTCTTATATTCTAGATGGGCCTTATATCCCAGATGGGAGCCGTTATTTTGATATGTTACTTTGAAAATTATCATACTCTCTAATGTAGTCCCCTTCATCAAAGAGTTGTGATGCTAAAACCAGGCACACTGAGCCAGAAGAGAAGTTATCCAGTTCCCTCCACACCATTTTGGGAATATAAAGACCGTAATATGATCGATTCAAATGATAACGTTCCTTATTGTCACCATCATCTAATACCACATCAAAACTCCCATTTGCAGCAATAATGAATTGTTCTAATTCTTTATGAGCATGTCCGCCCCTGCTCTCCCCTCCAGGAACATCATAAAGATAGTAAACTCTCCTGATGGGGAATGGTATGTGCTGATTTTCTTCGATGAAAGTCAAGTTACCCCTTACATCATCGACTTTAGGAAGATAGACAAGCCTGCATTCTGATATTTTAGGTTCTTTAAACATTTTAATCCCCTCTTTATAGGTTAATTTTGGGTTTTTATTCTCCTGTTTGGTTGTGAATCAAACGATTTAGTAATTATAAACTTCCCTGTATATTTTGAGCGTTAGATAGGCAGTTTTTCTCCAATTAAACATTTTGGCACGTTTAAATCCATTTTTTATTAGTATTTTTTTCAGTTCCTCATCTTCTAGTAAAATGTTAATGGCATGGGCAATTTCCTTTACCTGGTAGGGGTCTATCAGCATTGCAGCGTCACCCACTATCTCGGGTAAAGAACTGTTACAGGAAGTTATTACTGGTGTACCGCAAGCCATAGCTTCTAATGGGGGTATGCCAAAACCAGCGTAGAGACAGGGGTATAAAAATATGTCAGCAGCATTGTAAAGCCCCAATAAATCTTCTTTGGGGACGATGCCAGTGAAAATGACATCTTTCTCCAGATGCAGTATCCTTAAAGTTTCAAAGATTTCCTGGGCCCTATCAATTATTCCCCCTGCTACCACCAATTTGTGTTCCAGACCATTCTTTCTGGCAAGATAATAGGCCTGGAGAAGGCGTGGTAAGTTTTTTATGGGATGTAAGCCTCCCACGGTTAGAATAAAATGATCGGGTAAGCTAGATCTTTCTTTGAATTCCCAAACTTCTTCTTCATCCATTGATTGGTAGAATTCATCTACCCCGTTATATATTACCTCAATATCTTCCTCTGGAACATTTAAGTAGTCCATTAAGTCTTTTTGTGAATTATAAGATACTGTGATTATTTTATCCGCTTTTTGAATCGTTTTTTTAAGGAGTAAACGGTGTAATAAAACATCTCCGTTTTTGAAGAGTTCTGGTAATATTAATGGTCCCAGATCATGGACAGTAATCACTTTTCGGAAGGGCTGGTTAAATGTGAAAGGCCCTAATTCGTAGGGGTCATGAACCACATCCAGTTGATGTTTTTTCAGGTTTCGGGGTAGTGTGAAATATCTCCAAAACATATGATGCCCCCATCCTTTTATAAACCTACTTTTTGGGATAATAATCTCATTATATTGATTGTAAATATCTAAATCATTTTTTGAGGAATGGATGAGGTGATAATCATTTTCTTTATCCATTCTGTACAGATTTTTTAGTATTTCATGAGTGTAAACTCCAATTCCACCACTAAATTCATCTACAAAATTACTGACAATGCCTATATCCATTAAAATTCCTCCCTTTTATCATTTAACTTACCAGGTGATTTACTTCACTATAAATATTTGATCCTCCATTGTCATATACCCTGTATCGTGATTTAAGAATTTCTTTGGGCGATTGATAGCTTTCCTGTAGTATTATGTTGGATCCAGCCATACTATACACTAAGATCTGACCTTCCATTAGATTTTGAGTCCCCAAAAAAATGTACGACTGACTGGATACCAAGTCAAAGTAAGTTGGTATTTCTTCGCACGGTAAAATACTTCCCAGAACTGATGAACGATATTTATCCGCGTAGACCGTTTTATTATATCCATTATCACGTAACCAGTACCCTCCACTCACTTCGTACTGGTTGAATTTTGGGAAATCATAGGATGAATTTAAAGCAATGGAAGTAGGATGTGCACTGTCCAGGGCTTGATAGACTAAACCCGTATCAAAAAACAGGAGCAGAATGAAGAAAATGGCTACCACTTTAAACAAAGTTTCACGACTGATATTAACCCTGAAAAGTGATTTGAATATATTTAACATGGTCAGCATACCTACAACACAGTAAGGGGCTAGAATTATCAGGGCAACGTGATAAAGACGGGTGGTATTCATCTGGCTGGAGAAAAATGGAACCACAACTCCCCCCACCAAAACCAGGAACGTAGCTATACTAATGGCTTTGTATTCCCTGTTAAAGTTCATCCCGTCTTTTCCAAGTAACAATGCCAAAATACCTATGGCTATAAAGAGCTCGCTACCTAAATAGAAATATTTATGTAAATTTCGGAGAGGAGTTGTCTGTTCTTCCAATACCAGGTTCAAACCCTGGGTGGCGTTGGGATCCAAAAAACTGTAAAGGTTTTCAAAGATATTACGTCCAATATCCATTAAACTTTGGAAAATCGCAGAATCAGAAGTGTAGATATACCAAGTTAAAAGGAATACCAACAACAGTACAATAAATGAGGAGGAGATAACACTGGTCCGCTCCATAGACCTGTACCTTTCTATTTTTTCACTTACCGGGGGTTGGTGTTCTACCCTACTTTGCTGAGTTCCAACCAATCCCGAAAAATAACTTGAAAAGAACAGCACAACAGACATTACCCGATTGGATTGAATCAACTTCAGCCAATAATTTTTGAACCCGCCTAATGGTTCTTTTTCGGATATATAAAGAATTATAATGCTCAGTATGAGGATAATCATCAATATTAAAGCCAATCCATAATGGGCTACAATAATGGACATTCCAAATAAGACCACCAGTAGGTATCTATTTTTAATATCAAGGGGAGTGCTGATTACTATCATTAACACCAGTACCAGCATTAACTCGGCAATTTGCTGCCGGAGGAGAGATAACATTTCAGTGTAAAAGGTGAACTGGATCATGAAAAAGAAAACCGCCAGAAAAGCTATCTTGGTGCTGGTCTGTTTACGGAATATGTAGTACAAACCCACTGGTACCAGTGAAAAGATAAAGGGGTAAACCACCTTCATTATCCACACCAGTCCACAATTAATGAAACTGTTTAAGATTGGTGCCAGTATCATCACGCTTAACATTGAATTATAACTCACTGGAAGATTCTCATTCCAGATAGAGTTTGATATCACCTGATTTGCCAGGAAATATTCAGAGTTAATATCCCAACCCCAAATATAATTGGTTATAAGGGATTTATGAAACAAAAGGGAAATTGAAATTAGGAAAATAATTAAGGGATATAACTTACTGGGTAACCTACCAATACTCACCATAAATGCCAGAACGGCTATTAAAAGAATCATTAGAATTGTCAAGCCATTGAAATGATAAACATTCATGGCATAAGCACCTAGAATGCTTAAAATCGGCAGGAGAAAAGGGAATAAAAAGGAGGGCGTAACTAGCTTTCCAAGTTCAATAGTATTGGGGAGTGATTTTTTAACCACTGGATGTTTTAATGGTCTGGAAATTCTCTGGGACAGCCTGCCTTTTTCTATAAAGTAGATTAATAAACATGTGCTGAAAATGAACACATTAATAGTAATTATAATGGAAAGGGGAGATAAAGGCGCACTAATTCCAAAGAGAGGATATAATAAGTTCATCAAAAACCCAATTAACATTAGACTAACCAGTGTCAATCCGACTGTAAATAAGAGTATCTGCCCCTTACTTTCCAATCTACCTAAATTCATTAATCGGATTAGGAGAGTACCTGGAACAAACAGGATCAACAGAAATCCAATTACATCCTCAAAGAAAAAAGTCTGAACACCATTATAATTCAGAAAAGTCAGGAATAGAAATAAAGATTGGATTATGATAATTAACCTGATAAATTCAGATACCTGCCAATCTTTCATTCTGAATGGATTTTTTATATACACTATCCTTTCTCCTGACCCGGATTAACTTTCCCAACCACTATCCTATCTCTTAACCTTGATAACTTTCCCAACTCAGCACCTGGCTATAGATATTAACCAGCCGGTTTTCCATAATGGACCATTTATATTTTTTTTCGTAAGCAATCCTACCGTTATTTCCTAAACGCTTTTTCAAACTAGGACTATCCTTTAAAATTGATATTGCATCCTTTAAAGCATTTTCATCCCCATAGGGTATAATCATACCGCACTTCTCATTTTTTACAATATCTGCCATAGACGTGTTTTCATTAACTATTATTGGAATTTTTGATGCCATTGCTTCGAAAAGCTTGTTAGGACTGGCGTATTTGTTATTGGGAATATGGGGATCGTATAAAGCAATTGTCAGATCAGCCTCCTGGGTTCCCTCAATTATCTCTTCATATGGCACGCCATCCAGGTAGATATCAACATCCTCCAATTTTTCCCCAAGCCGCAGTAAACGTTGTTTATAAATTGGTTCCCCACAATGGCCACGTATTATTAATTTCACGCCTTCTATTTTGCTTACAGCAGAAATTAACATATCTAATGATCTTTGTTCAGCAATTTTACCACCAACAAAAACTACAAATTCCTCACTGGGAGTATCATCCTCATCGTGGCTGAAAAGATGTTCCATGGGGCTGTTGTTTATGGTGTAAATGTTACTGTGGATTCTTCCACCTATCTGTTCTATCCTGCTGTCATCTGCCAGGATCAAAGCGTTAGAATAGGGTAGTAACAATTTATCCAAAGTTACAACGATTTTTCGAAGGAAATATGGCATTACATCACCATAAAAGTCGAATATATCATAAATTATAGGTTTATTTTTTAATCTTGCTGCAATTAATGAGAATAAATATGTATCAAAATTCACAGCATGAACCACATCCCAATCTGACTTAAACAATTCAACAATAAGGAATAACCACCAAAAGGGGAAGTATAGGACGGATTTAATATCTCCTGCCGGTGCGTTGATCTTCAAACTCTTAACTGGGATTTCTTCGTTATGATGAAATGGCCAACCCCTCTGCCACATTGTCACCCGAACATTGTAACCGTTTTTCTGTAGGGATTCCATCTCCTTTTTAAGACGGGTATCAGGGTAAGAGATTACCATCATTATCACTGGTTTTGAAGGATTATCATGATTTACATTAGATTTTTCGTTCATTATATCACCCATTTCCTGATTTATGAGTTTTTAACCATTGCTACTAAGAATCCGGATATGCTACTGGAATAATAAACAAAGGAATAAAAAATAAAGCCCAATGTTAAAAATGGATGTTGGGCGAATTTCTTCCAGTTTTTAAGTAATGATTTTCTAAGGGGAGACATTTGCACTATTCCCACACCCTTATTAACCCTTAAAAATTCTCTAAGGGTCTTACCATAATAAAATTGTTTAACAATAATTTCTTTCAAGGATTTCGGCTCTCCTAAATGGACTTCCTGGGGTTCAATTATCCCCACAATGAAATTAGCATTAACCAGCCGGTTATAGAAGTCATAATCTTCTCCTAAGACCATACTTTCGTTAAAATCACCGATCACCTGAATTATATCCTTTCTGAAGAATCTAGCTCCAGAATGGAAGCTATCATATTTATAACAATCTTTTTCAAGCTTCCTGACCTTGGCCCAAAAACTAATATCTGGATCAGGAGGACATAAAACTGAAACCGCGTCATAACCTTCATTTTCACATTTATTAACAGCTTCTTCTATTAAATTAGAATCCAAAACTAAATCGGAGTCTACTCTGTAAATGTATTTACCCTCTGCCATCTTTATTCCTGCATTGGTGGCTGCGGTTCTTTCCTTATTCTTTAAACAGAACAGATTACAGTGGAGTTTACTGGCAATTTCCCGTGTTTTATCCTGGGATTTTTTACTTTCCACTACTAAAATTTCTATATTCGGATAACTCTGGTTTATGACACTTTTCAAACATTTTTCTAAAGTATCCTCCGAGTTATATGCAGGAATAACTACTGAAACCAATGGTTGACCGGTCAATTTAGAACACCTCATGATCATATTCATCTTTTTTTCACATTTCGTTTATTCAGGCCATATTCCCCTTATAACCATTTAATTTTTTTTCAATACAATTTCGCATTGATCACCAAGTTTAAATAGATTTAATATTGATGTAAATGGAATAAGGAGCAAATTAAGATAGATATTGTGTATAAAAGCCCGATTGATTTTTTTATTGAAAAAATTCTCCAGAAAGTATATGGAAGAACTTATGATCTGGTAGCGGGGATCTGAATTGTACCTCACGTCCAGTATGCTAAAATTGTATTTTCGTGCGTATTTTTCTAGAATCTCCGTGGAAAACAGGTACAAATGACGAGGAGTGTCCATTTGTGCCCAGTATTTTCCAAATATTTTGGAAGCCAGGGAATCATTCACCGGAACCGCAATTATAAGATAACCCCCTGGCTTTAAAATCCGATTAAGTTCACCCATAGTTTCCGAGGGACTGGTGACATGTTCCAGCACATGATTAAGGGTGATAACATCAAAATATTCATCTTCATAATTAGCCTGGTCCAGGGTTCCATTAAAAATATTCAGATTATATCGGTTGGAAAGTTCAGGGTCGAAACTGGCTGGTTCAACCCCATTTGGTTCCATTCCCAGATATTTCATGGTTAAGGGAAAGTAACCAATACCGCATCCAACATCTAAATACCTGCCCTCATCAATGATTTTAGCTGTCCTGAAAAATGGTGAGAAAGGTGTAAACAGGAACTTCAGCACCCTTGAAAATCCGGATACGTCTTTTCTTTCTTGAACGTAATGATACAACATTTCTATCAAAGTGAATATTTTCCTGGCATCTTTAGTCTCACTTGAATCTGAAAAAACAGAATAACCAGCGGAATAATGTTTCTTAAGTACATGCGGGCAGGGTTGTTCTAAGAATAGTAAACCGCAACTTTTGCACTGGTACAGTTTAAATTTTCCTTCAATCTCTGGAAACATACGATCATTATTGATGAAAACCAGTTTATGGTTCCTGGAACCACACAGGTCACAACAACTATGCTTTTTTTTGTTCATAATTCATCTCCATGTGTGTGAATCGTCCACTATTCTCCTGTTTGATTTTTTTAAAAAGAGATAAGTATCCTGCGCTGATATGATCCCACGAGTAATTGTTTTTGACCTGATGATAAACCCGAGTTTTAAGTTCACTATAACTCTCAGGATTCCGATGTATCGATTTAAGTTTCATAGCTAGTTCCTTTTCGTTTTTAAAGTATACTGCTGATGTATCACACACTTCTCGGTTGAACTTGTTATCATGGGCAATGATTATGTTTCTGGAAATAGCAGCCTCCAATAAGGATGGATTGGTCCCACCAACAGAATGACCATGGATATATGCTGTACAATTCTGTCTTAACATGTTCAGAAGTTTTTCATCGTAGACTGATCCTAAAAAAATCACACCAGGATTTGTACAGTTTTGGGCGAGTGTTTTGATTTCTTCTTGATAAGTGGAGCTGGTGAAATCACCCAGAACAACCAAGGGAATGTTGACTTTGGCCTGACAAAAAGAACTTATTATGGTGTGGATATTATTTTCTGGTTCTAAACGTGCCACCAGTAAATAATAGTTACCCGGTGTTATGTCAATTGAAGTATAGTTTTTCAGACGTTCTAATGTGTTACCATTCCAGGTTATTCTCTCTGGGATGTTAATTCCATATGATAAGTAGCTAGTTTTGTGCAATTTATTTTCATCAACGTACTCTTTCATCTCCTGAGAATCTACTATGATGGTATCTGCAAATACAGTGGCCAGATCATGGTTTACTTTTAGAAGCCACCTTTCTAATGGGTTGAATTTGCTTCTTTTCCACATAACTCCGTCAATGTTTACTATAACCTTGGATTTTCGGTTGAAGAGTTTAGGAAGGAAGATGAACATACCCACTTCAATGCCAAGGAAATATATGAGGTTATTTCCCCGGCTTAATTTGATTAAAAAGTAGATATCAGAGATATTTTCGTAAAATTTCCTTAAAATATAATTTTTAGGAGGTTTAATTGGGAAATAATCCAGTTTCGCTCCGTTATGTCTTTCTTTACGCTGTTCAGGTGGTTTGTATTCACAGCTCACTGTAATTTCATATCCTTCATCCTCTAAATTTTCCGTCAATCCCTCAGCAAAAGTTTCAAAACCACCGTACTCGGCGGGTATGCCTCGACATCCTATTATTGCAATATCCATGTTATCCCCATCTCTTTTTTAACCAGATACTTAACATTCGTTTGAAAATTTGTATACCATCATTGAAGGAATTCAATTTAGGAGAATCTAAGCGATTTTTATAAGAAATTGGAATTTCTATTATCCTAAAATTTTTTGTAGCGATCTTAGAGAACATTTCCACCTCCAGGTCAAAGCCATCAGAGTCTATTCCTTCAGTCAGTAAATAGTCGATAACGTGCTTTTTAAAGGCCCAGTAACCAGTGCATACATCGGATACTTTTGAGAAGAGTAAACTGGCAATTAAACTTAATAAATAATTACCCATGAGGTTAAAACGACTTATAGAACCCTTTTCGCGTTTTCCCAGAAGACGTGAACCAAGTACCACATCTGCCTCATCTTCCATGAGTGGTTTCAGTAATTTTTGAGCATCCTGAGGGTCATAAGTATTATCGGCATCAAGCATTACTGTAAAATTGGATTTAATATTTTCAAAACCAGTTTTAATGGCATTGCCCTTTCCCTGTTTATGTTCTTTAAGGACATTAGCACCGGATTTTCCGGCAATTTCTGCAGTTTTATCTTTGGAGTTGTTATCCACCACAATAACCCGGGAATTTCGGTATTTACGCACTTTTTTAAGTAAAGGTTCCAGGGATTGTTCTTCATTATATGCTGGTAATAAAAACGTCACATGTTTCATTGAATGGTCATAATAACTATCCATAATACGATTTACAGTTAAATTATTGGTATGTGTCTCGGAATATTGCTCTATATCTTTTATAAGCTCCAAATCATTCGAAACCATGTTTTCATTCAGATTTTCTAGATCCATTCTAACCCCGTAATTCCTATCTGAATAATTCTATAAAGAGCCATACGAATATCATAAAAACATAAAATCTACCCTACACAACGGTGGTTTCAATGATTTATTTTAAAAAACACACTTGAGGTAAAGATGAATCCGTGAACTTCGATACTATTTTTTAACATGTGGATTTGTCTTAAGAATAAACAAGTCTTAAACCATTTTTTCCATGAAAAAATCGATATTTGATATATTTTTTTCAATTATCCTGATAATAATAAGTTTTAGTAAAAATAGAGATATCTGAGGTTTTTTATTCATTATTTTTGTATTTTTTTATACAGTATCCTCCTGCAAAAACAAGAAAGGCCACAGTCAGAGTAATCATACTCAGATAATAATCATCCGGGGAAATTATATCAAAATGGAATGTCTGCCAGTTTAAGGGGAAGAAAAGGTAGATTCCCGCACCAATGTTAATGAGCAGGAGATCCAAAACAAAGTGTGTGCACAATCCCAGGGTTAACAACCCCATTACAATTTTCTTCTTACAAAAAAACAAGGAGAATAGAGCGGCAACAATTAATGAGGTCAGGGGCAGGTGGAAAACCAGTAGATAATCCCAGAGATCTAATCCAAAGTACTCGGTTATCATTCCTAATTTAACTATGTCCGGTATTAACGAGCCAATCATGGCCAGGCTGGTATTAGGGTGGTTGAAGATATCATATTTAACGTACAATATCCTGCAAATAATGTAAACCACTCCTATGTGAACTATCCAGTCCGGCACCAACTACCGCCTCCTGAAAACAAATCTTTTAAAATCAAATTTCCAGAAGTAAGAAAAGAAAATAGCCAGGAAAATGATTGCTGCCAGAGACCTTTTTAGAGAAAAATCATTTTTACGGTAGGATATAACATGTATCCTTTTAACATCCCCCACATGATATGATGGTTTTAAAACACCTAAAAGACTTACTTCATCCCCTAATTCTCCAGGCAACTCTCCAGATACATGCATTACTATACTTTGACTGTGATATTTTTCTATAATGAAATATCCTTCAGAATCAATCTCAGTAACTGAACCCTGGACATACACAACCTCACCAAGGGGGTAATTATCTAAAATAGCTCTGTAAGAAGGATACTGTGTGTGTTGATTAGCCTCTAAAGCATAATAATGGCTAAGGGAAACTAAAATAGTTCCTAAAATGCATATTAGGATTATCTTTTTTAATTGAGAACCAACTATCATTTTCCAACTATCATTTTTTTTGATCTTCCCTGATAAAACTGATTAAACCCCCATATTCTTAAAGAGGATAGTTATAACTTCATGTAAATTAGCATAAATAATAATGATAAGCGTTTTTATGTGTTAAAGTCGTTAAAATGTTTCTGTGATCATGCCCAAACCAATTGGGTTTTAATAGACCACCAAGACAAAAAAAGTAATTATGGGTTTGAAAACTCTCTTAATTAAAGACAAAATCAGTTATCCATTGGAGGAAATTATTGGTCTCACATCACTTAGAATAAAAAGTACCATCATTGAGGAGTTACCTAATCTTTCAAACCTTCAGTTATCTGATTTTGATGTAATTCTATTTTTAACAAGTTTTTCCCATGGTTTTGATGTGGAATTATTCCAGAAAATTTCGAGTAACCCCCTTATTCTATTAACTTCAGGTAAAAACAGTAAAAAAGCCCATAAATTAACTGAACACTGTCTGTTCCTGGAACAGTTAAATGTCCCTTTATTGGAAGCATCCATTAAACTGGTAATCCAGGAAAAAAGAAATATTCCTTTGAGTAAAATGATTGAGGGTTATCAGGATTTCCATAAAATATCAAAGAACACATTAAGTAGGGACATGACACAGGTAATTCACAAAGAAAGGGAATTTTTCAATGAATATAATACCACTAAATCAGAACTTAAATGGCTTGAAATTCTATTAAATGCAGTTCCATGTGGAATTGTTATCTTTGACAGCCGTAGTTCTGATGAACTTATTATGAATAAAGAATCATTAATAATTCTTGGAACTCCAAACCTTGAACAGGAAGAGCAGAAAAATTTAATATATACCAGGAATGCCAATTCTTTTAATTTTTACTCAGTAGATGGTAAACAAATCAGCAGGGAAGAACTGCCCTTCTTTAAATCAATTAATGGTGAGGATATTAAAGATTTAGAACTCATTGTAAAAAATCAGGAAAAAGGAGAGGAAATTGCAGTATTAATAAATTCTTCACCGATATATGATAGATCTGGAAGTATAACCGCTTCCATCACTGCTATCTCCGACATGTCTCAATTAAAAAGAACAGAAAGAGATCTGATTAACACCATAAACGTTAAAAATATAATATCCGAAGAGTTCAACAACAGGGTTTTGAATATTTTACAAACCATCACCTGTCTTCTGCACGTGAATGAAGAAGTAAACCAGCAGGGGGGAGTGTATAATGAGTTTTATATTAATGAGAATAGGGTTCGCTTGAATTTCATACATAAAATCCATGAAAACCTCTCAAGTTATGATGATGAGAAATATGTTGATTTCAAGAATTATGCAGAAAACATATGTTTTGAACTTTTAGATGTATACAATTTGAATCAACAGGTTAAACTGGAAGTTGAAGGTTCAGCACTAATAACTCTGGATTTGGTGTTGCCCTGTGGACTTATTATTGATGAAATTATTAATTACAGACTTAAATCATTTACAAAGAGTAAGGAATTTGATTTACTATTGAAATTAAAAGCAGAAAAGGGGAAAATTACCATTGGAATCATTGATAATGGACCTACCATGGAAACTCCCACTTTAATGGGAACTGGCACTGATAAGAAATTGAAACTTACCAACGTATTATTAGAACAACTAAGTGGATTAATTAGAATTGAAACAATTAAAGAACGAACTTCTTTTTTAATAGAAATCCTTTATCTTGATATTCAATGTCTTTAAGGATATTTAATGTCCTTAAAAAGGTCATGCCGCCTCCTGATAAAAGATTTGGTTTTTAACATCCGGGGTATATCGTACTCTCCTCAAATTCATTTTTTCTAATACAACCAGCCAGGATCTTACTATACATTATCCTTTAATGGCTTTAGGCCCTTTAATGGCTTTAGGAGTGATCATGGTATGTGCTTCCGATTTAATTGCATATGTTTTCCCGGTTAAATCTCTCAGGGCAGCATCCATAATTATTTTTACCGGACAATTAAAGATTACACAATCACCCTTTTTGGTTAATAACTGAGAAAAGAAGGGTTCTAATGAACCCTTCTTCATTACTATGACTTCGTTATCATTAATTTCGTAGTCAATTTCTTCAGCAATTTTAAATTCAGAAGTAAAATATTGTGCAATATTATCCAGTATTTCACTGGGATTTTCGCTTTCAATATTCATGTGATCTTTGAATTTCGCCCATAAAAAATCCTTTTTTTCATCAGAAATACTCTCTTCTGTAACATTTTGGATGGTTATCCATAATTGCATTGCTTCCTTTACTGCACGTCCATACCATCCTCTCTCAAATGAAAATTTTATTGCCGCCTTTTTCCGAAAGTTTAAATCTGTTCCATTTGGTACTGAGATAGTTACTCTATTCATTTTACCCAATGTTAGACCCCCTAATAGTCTTTAAGATTACTTAATCCATTATCAGTAACACCTGAATTTTAATGAAAATTTCCGCATAGTGATGTGGAAATATGGGTGTTATTAATAATTTTATATTGTGTTGGTATCTCTGCACATTTTTGTGCGCATCACTAATTTTGGACATTACTCAATTAAAAACTCACTAAATTCATCAAATCACAGATATGTTAAGATGATAATGATCATTAGTGATCTGAATATTCTTTGTCCACAACCTTTTTTTTACCACCGCCCTATGATTTACACTTAAACCGCCTATAACTAATTACGATATATTATTCCCTATAACTCTATATAAGTGCTCACAATCAAACTCAAATGGGAATCTTTATATGCATATTACATTATGATCACACTTGCGTTTTATGTTAATGGGGATATATATTTCTATTGGTGAACAAAATTTCTAGCTTATCTAAAAAATAATAGTATCATAATAGTAAAGTTTCATAATACCTACAAGTAAGTTTCATAACCTAACAAGTAAGTTTCATAATACTTGCAAGTAAGTTTCATAACCTAACAAGTAAGTTTCATCTTATGTTAAAATTGGAATTAAGAAAAAAGGGTAATTTAGAACCGCACCAATCACTATTGGAAGTCAACTGGTGGTTTTAAATTTTTCAATTCATCGATGGCAGTTTGGTAGGCGTTACGGGTTATTTTTCCATCATCAAGAAATCCCTTTAATTCAAAAGAAATATTTTTTACAGTGATCCTATCCCCCTTATTACGTAGATTGGCATAGGCCATGAGCACCACTGAATCCTGCTGTGCCAGGTCATAAATGGTTGCCGGGGAACGTTTTTTAGATTCAGTTTTAACAACAGCATCTTTCACCATTAGATTAACAGTTTTAGCATCAGAATTAATCGGGGAAACTGCTTCCAGGGTGATGCTAGAGATGTGCTGGTTCACTGTTTTTCTGAATCTACTGAAATTCACAGAATAATTATCCTGCCAGTTTAGGGGTGTTTTATTCACCCTATGGTTCAAGCTATCAATGAAGGTGTAGAACAAACCACCATTTTCACCGTAGATGTTATCAGTTTCTGGATAATAAGGGGTAACAAATTCACAAACCCATTTTTTAAGTTTCCCGGTATCGGTTATTATAACGTAGAAGTCTGCCACTTCCCGTGTTCCCATGGGACTTTTTTGAAACTCTCCAATTACAATTTCACCCCTTATTTCATCCCCTGGTTTGAGTTCATTAAGGAATTTAGTGTGGTAATTATCCATATTTTTACTGTCAGTTAAACCAAAATCCAACATTTTTTTTTAACCCCTGAATATTTATTTAGTTTATTTATGAATAAAAATTTTATCTCAAAATAAAATTTTGAATTATCTCTAACAAATTTTGAACAAGTGAAAGATTTTCTCTCCATCAATTGTACTGGGATTTTTTTTTGATTAAATGAGTATGAACTCTAGTATGAACTCAAAATAAAATGTTTGGGTCTGTCTATTTTCTAAAGTCCAAAACATCCCATGTTTTAAGTATCCTTTTTATACCGTGTTCAGTGCTCAGCACCCGGCCAAGCATGGTACCGGCGGTGAGGCTAAAAACCAGGCCCAGTAATGGGGTCCCATGCACCCAGTAGGACAGATAATGTGTTCTTGTGAATACAAAAGTCAGATAACACACCAGGATTATCGCACCGATCCAGTCGATCCTGCCTATGACCTGGCTGGTGTCTTCATCCCAGCTGAGGCTGTACATGCGGCTTACCAGGGTCCCAATTCCCAGACCAATGAGTATACCACCCAAGGCCCAGGCAATGCTGAAATCGCCCTGCAAAACCTCAAATATTATCACCAGCAGCATGATAACCATTACTAAGGTGTAAATACGAAGTCGTCTGATAAGGCGCTTATCCAGATAGGGGACTACAGCTGATTTATCTTTTTTCTTCATCTTTTTTATCCCCTATTTTAACGTTATTTAAATCCTTTAACATTATCTTAAATCCTCATATTTCTAACATATTTTATGAATTTTAAGATTAATAAACCGAAGCACTGTACTAAAATTGTTATTTCAGGAATAGGATGGTGTGTGAATGTTGAGTGTCCGGACTAATTATATTGATGTAGGTTAAGAATAGAAAAAGGTGGGATATGGGCTTGAAAGTGTATTCAAATCTTTTTATATAATCCAGTTTTCTATTCAATCCTATTTAACATTCATGGGCTAATTTCATCCATGGAAATGAAGTTGGCTCCAGATAATGAATCGTATTTATCCACATCACAGGTAACCACCACAACCTGCATATTACGTGCGTTTTCTTCCAGTATCTCCAGAGCATGATGCATCCGTACCGGGTCAGTGTTTACCAGAGGATCGTCCAGGACCACCAGCTGTTTTTCACCACTGGAGAGGATACTTCCCAGTGCCAGTCGGAAAAGACACCATACCTGTTCCTGGGTCCCGAAGGAAAGAATATCCAGTGATGCTTCCTGGCCACTGGCCTGTATGGATTCTGGCTTCATCTTTGAATCGAATTTAAGGGCATATTTAGGGCCGAATAATCTATTCATATCCTCGGTCACCTTTGTTTCTAGGGGTTGGCTGATTTTGCAGATGGTGTTATCTCGATAGAAATTAGTGAGGCTGTATAACAGTTTAATGGCTGCAATTTCAGTTTCCAGTTTTTTTTCCTTAAATTCCAGTTGTGCAAATTTTTCGGAGAGCACACTGGAATCTGTTGATTGGGCTATGAGCATGGAAAGCTCCCGTTCCATCCCGGCATGACTGATTTCCTGTTTGCGGATTTCATCATCCAGTCTTTTCACCCTATTATTCAAACCTTCAAAGGTTTTTAAGGGTCTTATCTCAATTTCCTCTATTTCATTCTGATAAACATTCCAGGCCCGTTCTTTTTGTTCGATTTTTACAGAAAGCTGGTTTAATTCATATTCCCGTTCTTCAATGGATCTTCCGTCTTCAGTTAACCTGGTTAATCTATTCTCAATCTCTTCTTTGCGCTGGTTATTACCGTGGAGTTGCGTTTTTAATTCCACAATGATATTGGTGGTGTTTTTAATAGTTTTCCTATCATTTTCCAGGATCTCACTTAACTGGTGCCGGTCCTTTTGCAGCTGGTTAATCACATCTTCGATCTGGTTAATCTTTCGGGAAAGCTCCTCTCTAACTCTTGATTTATCTTTACCTTCACATTCTGAATAGACAGATCCAGACGGGATCTTATTCCAATTTAATTTAATCCTATTTTTTAGGGTTAAAATTTCATTTGAAATGCTCTTTTCGCCCTTTTCATCCTTTTTATCCAGCTGTCCCTGGAGCCATTTAAGATCTGTTTGCAGAGATTCTTTTTGATTCATTAAACTTTTCAATTGGGATAAGTCACTGGTAGGGTAAGGATCTATCAGTTCCTGGTACTGGGTTTTGATTTTTTCAAGGGTTTCCTTCATTCCCTGCACATCCTGGCTGCCACTTGTTACCTCAATTTCTCCTACCTGGTCAATTACTATTTTCACGGATTGATGTGCTGTCCAGGTTTGAGATTCGCCTTCCAAGTTGAATTGTTCCTTATCGTGGTCCAGGACGATCTCACCAGACATTCTCTGGGGTGTGATGGTCTTAATGTTCAAACCAATGGCTTTAAGACTGGTTTCTGCATCACGAATATCCTGAGATAGTTCTTCAATTTTACTGAATTCTTTATCACCAGGTACTAAAATAGAATCAAACTTTTCTTTAGTGGATTGGTAATCCTCTTTAAGGTCAGTGATCTCCTTTAACTGATTTTCCGTCCCATCCAAACTCATTTCATCCATAACTGCAGTGTGGGCTATACCCACGATCCTCTTTTCTTCAAGGTAGCTGCTGATCTTCTCATCTAAACCTCTAACCGTGCTGGTGTTATCTTCCATCTTCTGGTTTAAGTTTGAAGATTCAGCATTTAAAGGGTCTAAGTGGAGATTAATTTCATCATTGGATTTAATTATTCTGTTAATTTCATTTTTACTCTTATTAATTTCATCAATCCTTTCATTGGATGATTGGAATTTGGTTCTTAGTTTGTTGATTTCACTTTCCAGTTTTTCCCGGTTTCGCTGATGCTCATGGGCTTTATGAACCTTTTCATCCAGTTCAGCTTTTTCTTTAAGAGCAGCTTCCAGGTTAACTTTGTTTTTTTCAAATATTATCTGGTTATCTTCCAGGGTTCTCATCAGGGATTCCTTTTTGTAGATATTTTCCTGGGAGGCGTTCAGATCATTTTTTAAACGGACTATTTCATCCTTTAGGATTCCCAGCTGGCTTTTCTTTTTCAGTTCCTTCTTTTTAGGGGAGAAGTTTTCCAGGAATCGGTAATTGATCTCTTTCAGAACATTTTTTTCTTCTTCGGATTCAATGGTGGCCCCTACCATTTTCTGCATGGAGGAACGGGTTTCATCGTTGAGTTCTTCCTGGATGATGGGTGTACCCTGTACCATCCACAGTGTCTGTCCCAGACCCCAGTATTCTGGTTTGGTGTCACCCCGGGCGGGCATTTGACCACCCACCAGTTCTATGAGTTGTTTATCTGCCTGGTCCCCTTCAGCGATTCTCATCCAGGATCCCTGGTCCATTTTCTCCAGTAAACTCTTCTTTTCCTGGAATCCTTTGCTGATACGGTATTCCTGACCATTTTTGGTGAATGTTATACTACTTCTGGGATGGAGGGATGTGCCCCATGGTTTCAGATTTTTTATCTTCTGGGAGTTACTGGTGTGCTTGGAGTAGAAGGTGGTGATGATGGAGTCAATGAGGGTGGTTTTACCACTTTCATTAGGGCCGTATAATACATTTAAACCGTCTTTTAACTGGATTTCCACGGGTTCGGTGAATTTTTTCCAGTTTTCCAGTTGGATGGTTTGGATGTTCATGGTGCTGCCTCCCGGATCATCTGGTACATTAAAAGGAATGCCCGGTTAATGATTTCAGGCGACAGTCCCTCCATAACATCTTTACCCTTGAGTTCGCTGAATATTTCCCTGGTGCGTTCCGGGTTCAGATCAGAGTATTCCTGCATTTCTGGCTGGGTTTTCATCAAGGCCACCAGGGCCTCAAAGGTCTGGTTAACCACAGCCCCCTCAGGGAGGAGTGCTTTAAGCTCCAAAAGGTTGGGTTTAAGGAATAAGTCATCTTTTATAATATTCAGGTGCATGAATTTGTTATGGAATTTGCTGGGAAAGTTTTCCAGGTAGTTTATGGTGTCCTGGTCTGTGACTCCTGTGAGGTTTAAGGATAAAACCCTGTTCTGGGGGTTGGGTGTTTGCTGGATGTTAAGATGCAAGGTCTCTGCATCAGCCCTGCTATTAATTTCCAGTTTATGTTTTTCCCAGACAAGGGTGCCCACATCAAGTTCCCGAATAACTGGTGCAGAATGTGGGTTTTCAATCTCAACAATGACTGCTTTTCCACTATTTTCTTCACCAAATTTAGTGGTTTCAGGGGTTCCAGGGTATGTGGTACGGGTGATACCTTGTGGGTCCTGGAAAGTACGGAAAGAATGCCATTCTCCCAACGCAAGATAGTCCAGATCTGATATGGTGGCACGATTGGGAGTTATAGGGAAGTTGGGATTGTCTATGTATCCTTCAATAGCCAGGTTTCCATGGGCCAGGCCAATGGATATTTCATTTCTGGCACTATGATTGTTACTGTCACTTAAGGAACTATCAACTTTAATCCAGTCAGTGGGATCCTTCTTGGATTGTTTCTGGCTGACTGGGGAGGGGTAGATGGTAACGTTATGGTGGGGTAAGGTGAAGGGTTTGGATTCTTTAAATATCGTTACATTATTTAAGGTTTCCCAAACTGGATCCCAATATAATGAGTCGAGGGTGAGAGGATCATGGTTACCGGGAATGATGTAAACGGGTAATGGTGTGTGCTGGAGTATTTCAGAAACAATGTTTATAAGTCTCTTATCCACATCGTTACTGTCGAAAAGGTCACCCGCCACCAATACAAAATCAACATTCTCTTTACGCCCATGATCCAATAGTTTTTGAACGCTTTTTAATCTTATATTCCTTGCTTTTTCAGCCTTTTCACCTAACTGGCTGTATTTCATTCCCAGGTGCCAGTCTGCAGTGTGTAAAAATTTAACCAAATTCCCAACCCCCATTCATTTAATGATTAACTCCTTATTATCCATTGTATTTAAAATCTTACTTTGTTAATATTTATGTCACTAATTAGTATTACATAAGTTTTTCTAAAATATTACAAAGCTTTAATAAAAAACATGGGAGTTCTAAACTGCACATGAGGTTCTAAATGGGATCAAGATTTCACGAAATAAGTAAATTATGGGCAGAAATTGATGAGTTGAACAACATTAGGGACTGAATCAGGGACTAAATTTAATAAATTTAAAAAAAATTCTAGTAAATAATAATTAAATAGGGGTCGTAATTACATAATTTAGATGGTATAAATTAAATAATGGCTAGTTCACCAGCACTGGTAACTTTAAATGCTTTAGGGTCAATCAAGCCCATTTCACGCAGTTCACGTATGTGGTTGTAGGTCATTCCCCTGCTTATACCAATCTTGGTGGAAAGGTTCCTGACGTTGTTTTCACCACCGTACAACTCCTCCAGGATGACCCGTTTGGTTTTAGATATTCCAAAGTTTAGTATGGGCAGATCTATGATGTTTTTATCTTCTTCGGTGATGTAGACGATTTTTTCAACCATATCATGACGGGCATAACTCCCAAAGAGAGCACCCAGGGCTTGTGGTTTCCGACCGCCACTGATGTTAACCACGATGTTACGTCCATGGGCATACTCTTCTTCTATTATCTCTGCTGTGTCCCGGGCAACCATAACTACGTTGTAGATACTGGTGGGTACAGCCACTATTTCCAGGACTTTACCAACAGTTTCCTGCAGCATACGCTCAGCTTCTTTAATCTTATCCGGAGCATCCTCCTCCCTCAGGAGAATGATTTTATTAGGGGAGAACTGAGTAATACAGGCCATTACCGGCTCCAGGGAATAAATTGTTGATATTAATGTGTTTTCCATTTTACCACGGGTAGAATTGTTAAGGTTTTATATTGATTATTACATTTAATTCTCCTTTAACCTGTATATTAGTGTTTTGATGCTGAGTGAGTATTTGAATGATTAACTGACCTTTTTTATATTACATAGGTTTGGTTTACCATAATGTTGTTAGTATTTTAACAACTTTGTGAATGATAAACATTAACATTTATATAGAATAATCATAATATGAATGATATGTGCCACTATGGGGATGTTCAATATAAAAAAAATGGAAGGATTTATAATGGAAGAAAATGTCGTAAATGAAACCAAGAAAAATGAAATAAAAGGAGAAAAAACATCTAGAACCATTGAACTAGCTTTAGGTCTTGTTGGTGGTATATTTGGTTTATTTGGTGGGATTTTTGCTCTACTTTTTATCCCTGAGTTGGGATTTAGTGCCATATTAGCTTCAGTACTTGGAATTATTGGGGCTATATATGTTACTCGAAATGTAAAATGGGGAGGCATAATCCTAATATTAAGCTCTATATGGCTATTAATTAGTATATATTTTTTCGGAGTGTTAGGGTTCATCTTACTCCTTATTGCAGGTTTAGTAGCTATATTTAGGAAATAATTTTTAGGAAATGATTTTCATCCTTGGATAAAATTTCGTCCTTGGATATAAATAGGAGGATTGTTATGAAAAAGAAGGCTTTAATATTAGTAGTTTTGGCTATACTTTCTGTTGTAGTCATAAGTGGTTGTACCAGTTCCGGAAATAAGAATTCAGTGAATGTTACCAATCTCCAGGTGTCATCTGAAGGTTATGGCATGTATTACGTAACCTGTGACATTGTACCTAAGCAGGACACCAGCTATCTAGAAATGGTACTGGTCTGGTATGATTCAAGTGGGGCAGTTATAGACCGTAGTCCTCTAGCCTGGAATATCAACGATGCCAAAGCCGGTCAAACCATAAAAGCAAGAGGTACAGCGTCACTGTATCAGAAAGGAACTCCGGCAAAAGTACAGGTTTTGCTCTATGATTCTAGTTTCTCTGGTGGTAGTGATAAAGGAAATATATTCAACCAGACTATATCTGTCTGATAAACACCTTAAATTATATTTCTTTTGAAAAATTCCCATTATTTTATTTTTATTTTTTTAAAATACCTGTTAACTTTAGAGGGGAGATGAAAATGGTTAATTTTAAGATAATGGTGGTGGAGGATGAGGGTGTCATTGCCCTGGGTCTTCAAAGAAAACTGGAAGAATGGGGTTACACTGTGGAACCAGTGGTTTCATCAGGGGAAAAGGCAGTTAGGGAATCATTCCGGATTAGACCTGACCTTATTATAATGGACATTGGGGTTAAAGGAAAATTAAATGGGATTGGGGCTGCCCGGAGGATCAGGAGTTTAAGGATCCCAGTGATCTATATAACTGGCCAGGATGATGAGCACATCCTGAGGGAAGCAGCTAAAACAGTTCCTTATGCACTGCTAAAGAAACCAGTTGACCATGCGGTTTTAAAACAGAAAATCAGATCCGCAATGGAAGATCAGGAATTAAGGATGAAAAAAGTAGGGAGAAACTAAAAGGAGGAGATGGTTTAATTGGATGAATTAATAGCAGATTACATTTACCAGGTGGAATTAGGGGAAGTCCAGGAATATAAGGGCATGTCAGTTTTCCCTCTCTTCAACTGTGGGAATGACTCTCTTTACATCACCCTCAAGGAAGCACTGGATGCCGATCTTTTAACTGTGACTGAAATCGATGATATTGCTTCAGTTCCTGAATTAAATGTAATTAACCGGACTAATGTTCCTGTTTTATTATTGGATGGGGAGGAACTGGTGGGTGCCAAGCAGAACCGTGTGCTGAACACCACTATATTGCTGAAACCCAATTACGAAACAGTGATCCCGGTGAGCTGCACTGAGCAGGGTAGGTGGAGTTATAACTCTTTGAAATTCAGGGATTCTGGGAATGTGGCCTCTTACAGGGTGCGCCGATCCAAATCTGCATCAGTTAATGAATCACTGCAGAGGCAGGGGGAGTTTCGCTCTGACCAGAGGATGGTTTGGAATGAGATAGATGAGATGGCTCAAGATGCTGGGGTCAGTTCCAGGACCAGGGCCATGCAGGATGTTTACCTCTCCAGGGAGGAAGATCTAAAAATGTATAACCGGTCATTCCCAGTACAGGAGGGGCAAAAGGGAATTCTGGTTATGGTTAATGGTGAGGTTATGGGTCTGGATATTATATCCAGTGGGATTGCCTACCACGTTCTCCACAGGAAACTCCTGAAAAGCTATGCATTGGAAGCATTAATTCAGGAGGGAAACTGTGAAGGTGGATTTAATGGCCTGGATAAAGCCCGGTCATTTCTGGATGAAGTGCGCTTGTCCATGGGTGAAAAGCACAAATCAGTGGGGTATGGTTGGGATCATCGCTTGGAAGGACCCAGAGTGGTGGGTTCATCCTTAACCTACAGGGACCAGGTGATACACACGGCCTTCTTCAACCGTGGGGAAAATAAGCCAAAGGATATGTCAGTTACACTCAAGCGGCGGAGTTTTAGGATGTAATTAATTTTAACCTATTTTTTTATTTAAGAAAAAGTTAGATTCTTTCCCTATACATTGATTCTTAAATGGGGGATGATATTGAAATGGCTACAGCGGATATATTCATTATGTTAGTTGGCACAAAAGATAAATTGTCTTCCATAGGCTATAAATACTTGTGGAAGACTCTTATCCTAAAAAATAAGACTCATAAAAAGCATTACTAAAAAAATATACTGTGCCATTGAAAACATAATTTAATCACAAATTAAATGTGAATATCGATTAATTTTCACAGTTTTTTAAACTTGTTTGTTAATTCTTTTTATGACAAAACTTATAGTCCAATTCCTCTGCACTGATTTTCTTACCCCTAAAATCGTAAATAGTACTTTTAGTGTATTTAAATGCCAGATCTTTTAATCCTTCTTTTTCAAGTCTTCTGGTAGAAACTAGGAGTCTTGGATTTCTCAATACTTTGAAGGAACATATCTTTCCAATTCTCTCAATGTAATCACTGTCCTCGCCAAAGTCCATGCCTTCATCAAAGCCGTCAGCCTTTTCATGAATATCTTTAGTGGTTAATATCCCACAACATCCTGCACCGTGTGGTTTTATGGATTCCACACGTTTCATAAAAAAGTTTGCAAATTTATGGAGAATCTTGTCTATGCTTCTGTCACTTAAAGGTATTATTTGTGTAATTGCAATTCCAAGCTCATTTTCCTCAAATTCTTCAATTGCAGATTCAAGGTAACCTGCAGAAAGCACCACATCTGAATCCAGAAATAGTAAGTACTCCCCTAAAGCTATGTTAGCTCCATTATTCCGGCCCAAGGAAGGCAACCCTCCATCAATAACCTTACAATCGTATGATTCGGCAATTTCCCTTGTTCTATCAATGGAACCTGCATCAGCTACAATTATCTCATAGTCATTAAAATCCTGTTCTTTTATACTGTAAAGGAGTTTTGGAAGGTATTCCTCCTCATTGTACGTTGGTATTATGATACTGAGCTTCACGTAATTAATTACATCCTCATCCATTTAATAATTAATGTTGATTACATGATTTTTAATATATTCTGATATAAAGGGAATGAATATTCCATGAAACATTGAAAAGATAGTATTTACTATTAAAAGGATTTAAAATGTTATAGTTCATGTCTGGGGGATAATCTTATTATGGTTTTCTTTCCAACCGTCCTTTCATCCAAAACAATAATCTCAAGAAGATTTACATCTGTACCCTCATATAACAGTATTTAATATAGTCTGGACTGTTGCCAATCATTCCAAGTAAACCCGGATAATAATAGCCCTAGCAATCCCTCTAATAATCCCGGTAATACCATTTCAAATACATCAATCTGATTTTACAAGACCTAATTTTCAATTGTTCTTTATCAACATAATTCAATTAGTAGCACTTACAATAACTTTACAAGATCACCAGGGAATAAACAGATACGATTGAGAGATTTGGGTTTGATTTGAGTGTAATTTGTGCATAATTATTAAATTAGGTTTTGGAAGAAACAATGTTATGTCATTTATATCATTGGTAGTTAAAAATCCATTCAGAAACAAAACTGGAAGTTCCTTAGCAATTTTTGGATGTGGTCAATATGAAGGTCCTATTCTCGACGCCACCTGGTAACACTGCCGAGAAGTGGCCCCCTTTGGGATTACTGTATCTGGCTGCCAGCCTAAAAAGGCACAGAAGTGATGATGTTAATGTTGTAGACGCGTTTTGCATGAACTTAACTAAAGTTGAGCTCGTAAAATTAATCAAAAAAGAAAATCCAGATATTTTAGGACTTAATACATCGACTCACTCCTTTATTAACTCCATTGAAGTGCTCCGGGAGGTATCACGAGTTTTGCCCAACACAACCATCGTTATGGGCGGATATCATGCAACATTTGCTGCAGAACAAATATTAAAAACATATCCCTTTGTAAATTACGTTATTAAAGGTGAGGCCGACAGGGCCATTGTAGAACTTCTCGAATGCATTGAAAATGACATTCAGCCGTCCCAAGTAGAAGGGATAAGTTTTGTTGATGAAGACCACTATTTCACTAACCCACCTGCTCTAATCAAAAACCTTGACAATCTTGCTTTCCCTGATAGAAACCTCCTTAAAGATGTGGAATATGGATACACTTACCATAACATACCTCTGATGTTCGGCAAATTAACCACCATGAGCACTTCGAGGGGTTGTCCATTTGGATGTTCTTACTGCTCTTGTGCTTCATTTTCGCATAGAAATCTTCGTTACAGGAGTGCAGAGAATGTAATTCATGAAATGCAGATGCTTTCTGATGACGGCTTTAAAAACGTAGTGATTGTAGACGATAATTTCACATATAAGCCTGAACGGGTAGAGGAAATATGTGAACTCATCAAAGAGGAAAGAATCAGAATGAAATTCTATTGCGAGGGTCGGGTCGATAAAGCATTTCCAGATCTTTTGAAAAAGATGAAAAATGCCGGCTTTGATGTGATATATTTTGGAGCAGAGAGCAGGTCGAAGCATGCACTGGACTATTATAATAAGAAGATAACACCAGAACAGACCATGAAAGCTGTTGAAAACGCAAAAAAAGCGAATATGATCGTTATTACTTCCTTCATTTTAGGTGCCCCTGTAGAATCAATGGAAGATTTAAAGAAAACTATCAATTTTATATACCAATTGAAACCGCACGGAATTCAGATGAATATATTGGACATACTTATTGGGACAAAACTTTGGGAAGATATGTCCCAGAGAGGTAAAATCGGTCCAGAAGATTGGAAGACCAACCACCAGATATACGAGTACGAGGATAGTGGACATAACAGAAATGAATTGGAAAAATTGGTTAATCAAGGATATAAAGCCCATTTTGATTCCTGGAAAAATAAAAAAACCATAGAAGAGCTTATAAAACTCATATTATATAACCAGACAGCCAGACGCACCATTTTCAACAATATTTTAAATCCCCATAAATGGAAATCCATAAAAGAATTAGAAAACCATAAAAGAATGGATGAAATCACTTAATATTGGTGTAAATATTTAGGAAAACGCTCTAGATGTTCTGTTAACTCACTTCCCCGAATTTCCTTAGGTATTTCAATTCTATCCATCTATATTTTAAAATAATAATCTATTGTTGGTATGATGTTCATAATGAAATTATTGTGGAGATAAAAATTTGTGTGTAAAATAATGAATTTAATTAAAAAAGGTAAGGTGGAAACCCTTACTTTATAGTGATTGAGTCCACGATATTCTGTATTACTTTTTGATTTTCGGCTGTATTGTTACTGGGAGTTGCGAATATAATGTAGTAAGCTGTTTGGTTGTTTTTGGTGAATACATAGGTGGTTGTAAGTACTGTTAGGTTTGAAGAGGCTCCAGTGGCATTATAGGTGTAAACTATGGCTTCGTAAACGTTTTTAAGGGTTGTTCTGTTAACGAATGGTGCCTGATTTGCTTCTTTTATTATGTAATTGTTGTTCAGGTTGTCAGCGGCGGCTGTGAGGGTGCTGTTTGTAATGTTGCCCACACCAATTTCCATGATGAATGTGTAATTGTCAATGGATTTACCATCAATGAAAACTCCGGTTATATTAAAACCAGATTGGTTTGCCAGTTGTTGATCAGTGGCTGGAGCACTGATTTCAGTCCAGTTTCCAGGATACTGCAATGACAGACCTGCTTTATCAAAAGTTTTATAGGTATCAGTGGTACATCCAGATACCATGACAACACTTAAAGCTAAAAGTAACATTATTATAGTAGTTTTATAATCAACCCTCATTTTCTCACCCCTAATATCATTAAAGATTATTATAGTTATTATTATGGCTCTTTTTAGTATATAATCCTTATTCAATGGTAAATATGGGGTTAACAGAATTATAGTAACTTTACAATATATCATAGTATATTTACTATAAATCTAAAACTTATCCCAAATTGGAGTTTATGTTATATTAATATAACAAAAAATCTCTTAATATCACGAATATTTTAAATCCCCATTTTAGTTGTTATGTCCTGGGATTTAGTTATTATCCCCCGGGATGAAGCCCATTATGAAGTCATATATTGAGGATAATATATTGTTTGATGTAATGGTTGTGGAATTGGTAGTGGCATTAATACTGTTACTGATGGCAGATAATGAAACCGATACGGCATCATTGAGGTTATTCTGTACAATATTAGTGTCTTTAGTTTCCAGCCATTGATTCCAGCTGGACCCGCCCTGGGTGTAGCCGTTCTGCATTAAGGTTTTCAATTCTCCGCCTTGGTAGGTGGCAGTGGGTTTGAGTTTACTTCCCTGTTTTTCATATTTGCTGTGATCTGAAGAAGCTTCCTTGCTAACGCAGTGTGGTGCAGAGAAGGTGTCGGATATATAGTGGGAGGCAATTCCATAATCAGTGCTTGCTTCACCATAGTCCCCCTTGTCGTAGGCAGCTTTCCCATTATCAAGCCATATTTTAGCTTTTTCATAACTTTTAGGATAGCTGTGGTAGGTGAAGTCTTTGAATTTTTCATCAGGGTCGTTAGATGCATTTTTCATTAACTCCAGGTTCAGGTTCTTCTGAACATCAGACGGTAACCCCTGGTAGACAGTGTCTATGATCTGGGAGTGAGTATCCCAGCTCCATGCAAAAGATGATGGAATTGTGCTTAAGGTAATAATTATGAGAATTAAAAATATACGGAAAGTTAAAATTGATTTCTTCATGGCTTTAATTAGGTGTAGTAAGTGATATAACTTTTAAGATCGATTGGCTTAGCATATCTTTTCTGATATCCTGATTTTGCAATTTAGTCCTGACATCGATGATTACTTAAAATATTGTAGTAACCAATTATACAAAATATATCTTAGTATAATTATTTACAGAAAATATCCTTGTATTTATATGGGTGTAAAACTATAACATAAATCATGTCAATGGAAGGATATGTGTTACTGGGAGATATCGTCTCATCAAAAAAGATTAACGATAGGGCTAAATTCCAGAAAAAACTCATAAAAGCCTGCAATGCTATTAATCAAGCCAATGATGAGGATATTATAGCTAAGATGAAAATTATTAAGGGATCCGATGAGATCGGTTGCCTTTTGGGAAATCTTGCACCACTTTATGATATAATAGATGGGCTTTCCAATGATTTACACCCTGTAAAAATCCGATTTGTCCTGGTTAACGGTGAAATCGATACAGGTTTCGAGTCTAAAGATATCTCCCAGATGGATGGTCCTGCATTCCACCAGGCCTCTAAACTACTAATGGATCTTAAAAAAGAAAAATTAATATTTAACATGTCAACAAGTAATAAAATACTGGACACACTCATTACCAATTACATTAACCTAATTTATCTTTTAAAGAAAAGATGGTCTTCTGCGAAGCTAGAAATTATTCACTCCTATGAAAGATGGGGTGACCAGAAGAAAGTTGCCAGCAAATTGGGAATAGCTCAGCAAACTGTTTCATATCACCTTACGTCTTCCAACTGGAAGGAAATTAAAAAAATGGAAACAGAACTTAACCAGTCATTAAAGGAATTAAAATGGGATCAACATGATTTTGGAACTTAAAATAGTTATCATTATTGCTGGTTATCTGTTTTTAATTGCCACCAGTGGAATTATAATTAAATTCATCCTCTCCCGTGCAGAGAAGGGAAAAATTGCTGAAAAAAAGGAATGGGATACTGGTTTTATTATTGGAAAATGTGAAAACATACTGATATTAACTTTTATGCTTCTTGATGCTTACATTGCCCTTGCCATAATCTTTGCAGCTAAAACTATTATCCGAGAGGAGGATATTAAAAAGAATTCCCTATATTTTTTAGCTGGAACCATGATTAATGTAACCTACTTCTATCATTATTGGGGCAATAATTAAGGGGTTGATTAATATTTGATACACATATGGCCAATATGCTCAAAAATATACTATTTAAACCCTATATTAATCTAAAGTTTTAATAAAGGTTTTATTCCATATAGAATAAAATTTAATCATATCGAATTGTGGTTTATTAAATATCACATCTAAAATATAAGGATCTCACTACTTAAAAACGATATAAATACATCTGAAGGTGGTTAAAATTAAATACAAATGGATATTATCATTTTTGGTACTATTTTCTCTGATGTTGAGTTGTGTAGCTGCAGCTGGGAATTCCAGTTCTACTAAGACCACAACTGGAGGACTACCAATCCCTTACACCAGCCCTGTAACACCATTATACCAAATCCCCTCGATTGGGACTGGTTTTATCATGGGTTATTATATTAACCCCGGTGTCACACCCATATCCCAAATCGATTTTAAAAGTCTAAAAACTGCTGGAATTACAGATGTATACGTTTTAGTGAAAAATGATAACTACTTACCTCTACTAACTGAAGCCAAAACAAAGGCTGATTCTGTGGGAATAAAAACTCATGCCTGGGTTTTTCCAGGTTTCAGTCATGCCTCTGAGGTTGCTGAGATGAAAATAGGGGTCCATTTAGATGTGGAAACCTATGATATGCCCTCTTATATTCCAATGATTAAAGCCATGAGGGAGGACACCCAGGGAGTAACTTTTTCCCTTTGCGTGAAGCCCGAAGGATGGGATGATAACCAATATTACTACATGATAGCCCCATTATGTGACTACATAGTCCCCATGCTCTATATAGGTGACTACCCTCATAGCATAAACAGTTTAAAAAACTGGGTTAAAGTATATAACGTTCTTCTTCCCGGGAAGATCGTGGCCGGACTTCAAACCTATGAGTCATACCAGAATGTAACTCCGGTGAGTGAAATTACTTTAATGTCTGAGATCAAAGCTGTGCAACCTAATACACGTGGAGTTATCTTATTTAGGTATGGATTATCCAATTTCAATGGGTAGGTTAAAAACTTATTTGATGGGGGAACTGATTTTGATGGGGAAAATCTGGAAGCCCGAAGTTTTCCAGGGCAGAGGGAAGAAAAAAGACTATTTTGAAGGATGGTACTTCAAATCTGTTTCTCGAGATGAAAAAATAGCTTACGCTATAATTGTCGGAGTATCCATCACCAAAAAACTAAATAAATCCCATGCTTTTGTAATGTTCATGGATGCACGCAACCAGGATCTTCACTACTTTAAATATCCTCTTTCAAGCTTCTGGGCGAATAAGGAAAAATTTGAAATCAAAATTGCTAATAACTTCTTCAGTCTCAATGGTATATGCCTGGATATTGATGATGGTCACACAAAAATTACAGCCAAAATGAAATTCGAAAACATTTTTCCATGGCCAGTTAAAAAATTATCTCCAGGTGCTATGGGCATTTATGCCTTTATTCCATTTATGGAATGTTACCATGGTGTTTTAAGTTTCAACCATTCAATCAAGGGATATGTAGAGATAAACAAGAATAAAAAAGATTTCACTGGGGGAAAAGGATATATTGAGAAGGATTGGGGTTCATCCATGCCCTCATCATGGATCTGGATGCAGACTAACCATTTTGATGAAGTTGATTTATCTCTTTTTGGATCCATTGCCAAAATTCCATGGCTTGGTAATTATTTTACAGGTTACATATTCGGTTTATTCCATAATAAACGGTTATACAAGTTTACAACATACAACGGAGCTAAAATCGAAAAATTACAGGTTACTGATGACAATATCAAAATAAGAATTGTTAATAAACAGTTAGAACTACAAATAGACGCCAGTCGGGATGAAGGTGTGGATATTCCTGCCCCCAAATTGGGGGAAATGACAGCTAAAGTTAACGAATCCCTCCGATCAAGAATAAATATAAAATTATTCAGGAAAAATAAAAAAGAAAAATTATTAATACTTTCAGGAACCGGTAGAAATGCTGGTTTAGAGTTCGTGGGGGATTTAAACGAATTATTGAAGGGTTTTTGACTCATCTCATTCCTAATAAGTGGAGGGCAGGAGCATCCCCTGAAAATAACCATCCACCCCCTCACCATTACATAATAATAAACGTCACCGACAACATAATACATCACCAGTTACGTACTAAATCTAAATTTTATCAAATTTGGAGGGGTAAATACGGCAACATTCGAGAAAAAGGGTAAGAAAGGACATAAATTTTATGCAACGAGTGAAGAAAAAGAACAAATAACTACTGACAAAATCCACGAAGCATTCGAAGTTCTTGATTTAACAGAAGAAGAACGAAAACAACTGGAAGAAAAGAGCAACGCAAGATTGAAGAAAGAGTGGAAATTGGTAACTATCGATGCTTTGGGTGTTAGTGAAACTTTAAACACTTTTGAAAATGCAGGATGGACTATATACCCTGAAAGTTTAGTTTTTACTAATTCCGGAACTTATAGTATACTTATATCCAAATAATGTAGTGGTAAAAGTAGTAAAAATAAATATTTATTTTTTTTCCTGTTTTGAGGGCTTATCTTCTATTTATCAATTAACCCCGTTTCTTTCGATTTCCACTTTCATATCAACGAGTATTTTTTTAAATTCTCTCCATTGATTTTCATCCAAATTTTTCTCTATTTTAAATCCGAAACCGTGGCCTACTTTGTAAAAATCGTCCATTTCTAAAATACTATCTAAACATTTCTGGAAGATTTCATCTCCACCTTTAACTTCATTGCTTATATTAAATTGGGTGGAGAATACGCTCTGTCCGAAGGAATATAATCTGGAATAGCATTGCAGTATCTTAACTTCACGGTTTTCAATGGGAATCGTTAAAAAGAATCCTTTCCTGGTCCATTTTCTCTCGAGATTATTTTCGTTGGCAAAATCCTTTAATTCCTGGTAGAAATCTACACCAACATCATCCAGGTTCTCGAAAAAGGTTGTTTCTGTTAATTCAGGTTCGAAGGGTGTTATAATCCTGGAGTGACCCATTAACCTGGGAACTAAAGTCCTGGTTCCAGTGGTATCATCAGTGTATTGTTTAATCTCCAGTGCCAGAACTTCGGTTGATTCCATTTTATTGTTTAGAAACTCGATAATGTTCTGCAGATTTCTGGGAATCTCATCAGATACTATGATGAGTCTCATTTTCTCTTCTTCTAGATTGGTTTTCACTTTTTCAAAGAATTCTTCTTTATCTGGAAGGTTATCGAAAAATCCCTGCAGATTGAGGGGGTTGTTGGCTTTTATATGGGAGATAATGGTTTCTACTGATTGGGAGAAAACCAGATTTGAAGCATAATCAAAGATCTGGCCCACTACTTCCCGGTGAATTTCACAGTTATTTCCTTTTTTAACTTCCACCATGGTAGGGATTCCATCCTGATCCAGGAGGAAGATGTCTATATTATCAATCTCACGACCTACCAAGAGCCATCTGCGAGGATTTTCAGCATCGATCTGGTCACCAGGGATGAGATCCGGGTATTTGGACAGTAACTCCTGGAAGTTGTTTTCGTTTTGATGTTTTTCTTCATGGATTACTTCCAGTTCATTGTCTTTTATTTTGTAAACTTTCCCATTCACTTAGTAATCTCCATAGTTGTAATTAGTGTATTAATGTTAAAATGTAGTTTTTGATGGATTTATAGATAAAACTAGATTTATTTATTGATATTGAATTAAATTAAGTCTTTCTATGTGAATAAATTGAAATAAAATAGGTTTCTATCAAAAAACCTGAATATGGTAAGAAAAATTAAGTATATCCATTTCCAGTTTTATCCAAATACTTCCGAGCTACATCTTTATCAAAATCAGAAATATAATCATTATCCTGGATTTCTCGATATTTTTCAAATTCTTTGGAGGCAATCTCTTTAGCTACTGCTTTTGTAACTTTTCCCGGATTTTCTAGGATGTCATATTCGTTGAATTCTAAGAATTTATCTAACCTGGATACCCAGTCCTCCATGGACATGAGTTTATGTCTATTAGCCTGGTTCTCTGCGTAGTCCAGGTACATGTTAACGATACGATTCAACTCAGAAATCTCTTCTTGGGATAAATAATTTTTAGCAACACCAGTGTCTGATTTTAGGATTTTCCCTTCTAGTGCATTTTTCCAGGTTGTAAGGCCCATATTTTTTTTAGAGCTGTCAGCTCTTTCTGATATGATTTCTGCGGTAGTGTGGTGAGTTATGGCCCAGTGAAGTTTATTTTGAACAGTTGCATAGAAGGTTCTGGTAATCTCAGCATCTTTATTATAGTCAAAACTGCACTGTGCATATATATCTGTTATTTTCTGGTAGAATCTACGTTCACTGGCACGGATTTCACGGATCTTTTCCAGTAGTTCATCAAAATAGTCTCGACCAAAACGGGTTCCGTTTTTTAAAAGTTCATCATCCAATACAAAACCTTTGGTTATAAATTGATTTAAGACGTTAGTAGCCCAAATACGGAATTGCGTAGCCTTTTTAGAGTTCACCCGATAACCTACAGCAATAATTGCATCCAGATTATAAAAATTAATATCTCTACTAACTTCTCTATTACCTTCTTTTTGAACTATTAGGAAATTCCTAATAGTTGACTTTTCAGATAATTCACCGGTTTGAAATATATTTTTCAAATGCTCATTTATGGTTGGTGGTGTCACATCAAAGAGTTCTGCCATGGTTTTTTGTGTGGACCACATGGTGTCATCTATTAAAAGAACTTCGATGGTTGCCGCCCCTTCATCGCCTTTGTAAAGAATTATATTATTCTTTTGTAATTTTTGATCTTCAACCATAGATCTCACCCCTAAAAATATTTACTCTTCTTTAGGAATAAATGAACCCCTTTTCAATCGTTTATAAAATTTTACCAGTTTTTCCTGACTTTATCTTACACTTAATGATTAGTGGATGTGTGTATTTTACTATGATCATTAAAAGTTTTGATAGTTGTCATAAGGAGTATCTGAGAAGTAAAAAAAAGATTCAACCTCTAATCAAATAACAAAATAGAGCTTTATAAATTAAGTAATGATTTTAATAAATATGATTATATTAAGTCCAATAACTTCTTACCTTTCGCTTTCATCGCTATTTGTTTGGATCGTATGTTAAAGGATTTGGATCGTATGCTAAAGGAACTTCAAAGAAAACGTCTGATATATGACATATGGTCATTCTAAAGCCGAGGCAGTAGGCTATTCAAGGTTGTTGTCCGCTTCATCTTTTGTGTAACTTTGAACCAAATTGCCTCGTAAACCCTTACAGGTCTACCGCCACCGTTAGCGGTAATATGGGGAGATACGACGGAAAATTAAACTTGACAAATTAGGAAACAACATAGATAATGGTGAAAATAATGGTGAAAATAGAAAAAATTATGGAGAATAAGAAACAGTTCCTTGACTTATTGTTGTTGGCAGACGAGCAGGAAGATATGATTGACAAGTATTTGCCGAGTGGAGACTTGTTTGCTTTATATGACGATGATTTGAAAAGTGTTTGCGTTGTAGTGCCCATAGATAGCGAAACCTGCGAGTTGAAAAACATAGCGACGTACGAGAAATATCAGGGCAAAGGGTATGGTAGAGCATTGATAAATTTCATTTTTGATTTCTACAAAAACGACTACGAATCAATGCTTGTGGGGACAGGCGAAACCCCGGCAATCTTGTCGTTTTATGAAATTTGTGGATTTGAAAAGTCATATCGAGTAAAGAATTTTTTTACAGACAATTACCACCACCCTATTTTCGAGGGCGACATACAACTTGTTGATATGATTTATCTCAAAAAGGATTTATAGGAATAGCAGGAAATGTATTAACAAAGCGTTTAGTCTCGGGGGATAAAGATGCAGTTCCACAATCCGCTTCATTTCATATACGCGACCGTTAGAAGCAAGCATGAGTACGGAAAATTGACAATTAATAAAATCAAGGGGGATTAGTTTATGAGGCAACGAAAACCAAACGATTCACGAATTTGACTTGAATATTATCTATGATTATTTTGGAAACACAGAACGCCAAGGACCAGGAAGTCAGGAAATAACGCTTAAAGCTTTGAGTTTTATAGATGGTCTTACTGCAAAATCCAAAATTGCTGATATTGGTTGCGGAACAGGCGGTCAAACAATGGTGTTGGCGCAAAACACAGCGAGCGAGATTATCGGTGTTGATTTGTTTCCTGAGTTTATCAAACAATTTAACCAAAACGCCCTAAACCTAAATCTTCAGGATAGAGTGAAAGGTGTTATGGGTGATATGAAAAATCTTCCCTTTCAAGAAGAAGAATTGGACTTGATTTGGTCGGAAGGTGCGATTTATAACATTGGATTTGAACGTGGATTAAACGAGTGGCGAAAATTTCTTAAAACAGGAGGATATATCGCAGTTACAGAAAATACTTGGTTTACCCAAGAGCGACCCGCCGAAATTCAGGACTTTTGGCAAGAAGCCTATCCTGAAATAGACACAATATCCAACAAGGTTGCTCAAATGCAAAAAGCAGGTTATCTTCCCATTGCTACCTTTGTGGTGCCCGAAGCTTGTTGGACCGATTATTATGAAGTTCAGCATCCCCAAATGCAAGAATCTTTACTGGAAAAATATAAAGGCAATAAATCCGCAGAAGAATTTATAGCCTATCAGCAATATGAAGCAGAGTTATATCGTAAATACAAAGAATATTATGGATATGTGTTTTATATCGGGGAAAAAATCAATAAATGACTGCCTCACAAAGCAAGCGGTCATATGCCATAAGGGTTTTTATTGGTACATCAATCATATCAAGGTTTGTAACGGGGGTCCATGGCTGAAGTGTTTGTTGAAGGTTTCTTCAATCACTTTTAGCTAAATTTTAATTTATCTATTATTGAAGTTATTTCTTGAGCTTGTTTCTGTGTTTGATCAATTGATTCGTAAGTGTATGTTTCATATATCATGGAGGGGATTCCTGATTTAATCAGGGGTATAGTGATATATGATGGGCTGGTTGGATCTGGAGGACTGTAAATGGTTAGCCAGTTTGTTTGATTTCTGATTTCACCTGCGATTTTTTCAGTTATTTCAGAATCCATGGGGATAAATAAAAACCTTTTTTCCTGGTAGTTTCCTTCATTGGAGTGAACATCAATAACCAATTTTAATGACATTTTTTTAATGTCAGGCACCGCGTAAGTATTTGCTAAAGATTGGCCATTAGCCCTTCCCTTATTGTAGTTATCCCCATTCTGGGTTACGTTTATTCTGTAAATATAGTAACAGTTTTCTAGTGATTTATCCTGATTTTTTACAGTTTCAATAATGGCGTTATGGGCTTGATATTCTAGAGGATGGACTCCTACAATGTATACTATCCTGTTAGGGGAATTAGGATTTCCGTATGGGCCATCACGTGTAACTGTGCCATATTCTGTTTGTCCTAATAACACACTACTGAAAGAGGGTGTACTTAGGCTCACTTTTTGGGTGGGATACAAATAAAATGAGGAAGTGGCAGCTGCACTAAACACAATGACTAAAACAATGAATAATTTAAGATATTTCCTCATTTTAGAACCTTATGGTATAATAACACTGTTGGGTAGTTGGCCTGTGGATTTGTATTGTGTTAGAACGTTTACATATAGGTTCAATAAACTTTCTGGTGACAGATCTGGTTGTCCGGCAACAGTTATGCCAATATAGTTCGGTGATATGCCATTATTATCCATCCAATTATAGGTTCTTTGTGCCATGTCCACATATTCACTTTTGGTTATTGTGGCGGCTGTTATTGTTCCGTATGGACCATCAGGGTTCCCATAATTGTCAATAGGAATATTTCCTGTTTGACCACTATTTATCATCACAATACCCTTGGATAATAAGTATAGGCACTGGTTCTTGTTCAGAGTAATCCCGTTATAAGTGATGGTGTTAAATCCAACTCCAACTTTGGATATTTCCTGTGCAAGGTTAGGTATTTGTGAAACTGGGAAACCTGTAGTGGTGGATATTGGTTCATTATTAACTGTGCTGTTAGGTGTTACTGGGTTATTAGGTGTCTTTAAAAGAACTCCAGCCATTATTCCCATCACTGCTACTAATGCTACAATAGAAATGATTAAAACTTTATTCATAGTGGTTAACCCTTTTTTTGGGCTTGATGGTCTGGTTGATTCTCCAGTTAATTTACTACCACATTCTTCACAATAGGTGGCATCATAGTCATTATCATGGCCACAGTTTTTGCATTTCACATTTAACCCCCCTGTTTCCTTACTTTTCCAATCCCATTTTTCAGGAAAACACCAAATGATCCTCCCAGGGCCCCACCAACAAAAACAAGAATGATTATAACAATCCCTTTTAAGAAGGTGTATAAAGGTTCTAGGGAGTTTGAATTACTGGTGCTGGTTGTGTTCAGATAAGATGGTGTTTGAGAAGCTGTTGAACTGGCAAATGGTTTAAGGGCACTGGCAATTGATGCTGCAATACCCATTGTTATTAATAATATGATGCCTAAGATAAATCCCAGAATTGTTAAAGCAATTAAACTCATGAACAGTCCATTTATCATTCCATCTTCAAAATCACTACATCCAACTATACCTGTGGTGATCCCGCCTACAAAAACCATGGTTACTAAAACTAAGCCTATGTAGCTGGTTAGATCTATGGCACCGGAGACAGCTATTGAACCATATAAAAACGAGCATAAGATCAATACTAATGTTGAAATTGCCAAACCAGCAAAAACAGCTAATAGATTTATTTGACTGTTAAAACGCTCTATATAACTTTTTTTAAGATTTTTACCACATTTTTTGCAGAACTTTACATTGGTCTTGTTTTCATGACCACATTTAGGACATTCCATATGTTCATCCCCCACCCGTTGTTTAAAGCTATTATGTTCTCAAATTATTTAAATTATAACATAATGGTTGTTAATTGGTATAGATTATGATTTACAGGGCTAGAATGAATGTAGCATCCAGTGAGAAATAGTTTAATGTTTATAACTCATTTAATAATCCTGACTTAATCATACTGCCCGAGTTAGGAAAGATAAATATGTTCCAACTAGTTGTTTCTCATTTATCTTATTCAGTTGATAGTTATTTAACTTTGATAACTCATTAATAAAATGGGGTAAGAGTGTGAATTCAGAAGAAATAGTTCAAAATGCTATTGAAGCATTGAAGGAAGATTTTAGAAAGAATAGGGATTGTTTTTTTAATGAACATGATCTGCATCATGTATTCTTCTGTAAGTTATCTCAATTAGGGAACTTAGTGCGAGGTGAATATCCAACTCGAAGACGATTCTTTACTGATAAAGAAGATTCTGATGGATATATTAGGGGAAAGCATTCATTTCCACCCCGGGGTGAAAATGTTCCTAAACGTTCCAGGAGAGGTCATTATGACTTTGCCATTTTAGGTGAAGATTTTTATTCTGAATTTAAAGGTCTGAGTGACAGGTTTGAACGATTATCCAGTAAAAACGTTGACACTAATTTAGACCAGAAAGGCAGGAAATATGTGGATATTGCCATCCAATTCAAATATATAACCGGGAAATGTCAGCGTGAAAATATTGAATTCGATATTTTCAAGCTTAATGAAGCTGAAGAAGTTAGGAAAAAGATATTTTTAGTTTTCATCAGGAAAGGGGGAATGAGTCCTGAGAGATACGAAAAGATTATCAATTTTTTAGGCAAGATGAAAACTGAATCAAAGGAGATAGAGATGGAAGTTATCGAACATGAAGATGATAGGCAGGTTTTATTTTCTTAAATTTTGTTAGATTAAGTCTATTAATTATTTAAAAGAGCTGTTTATGATATGAATGGAATTATATCTAAAAGCAGAAACTTAAAAAGTTGTGGAAGCTCTGGAAACTATCACGGGATAAACATGGATTAATCTTATTTAAATACTAATTATCTAACTATCCTGGTTAGTTAACTCCAGAATGGTATTTAATGAACCGGTTAAGATCTTATTTAAAATCGCTAAGATGTAAAGCTTGAAATCTTTATTGTTTCACTTTTTGACCCTGGAGTTCAACTTCGCGAGGATCCTTGATGGATGATTCTGTTTGATGGTCCAATCCCAACATTTCATCAAGTTTTTTCTCAGATAATTCAACGAGTTCTTCTTTAAATGATTTTTTTTGCTTTTCAATTTCTATGTTTGCCAATAATTCCTGTAAGGAACTAATATGTTTAATTACAGGGGAATTTCTATTAGTCTGGTATAATTGAATGTTACCTACTTTCTTTGTTTTAATGATTATGTTTTCAGTTAATAATTTATCCAATAGTTTATAAACAGTGGGTCTGGCGATTTGAGCCCCTTCGGCAAGTTCTGTTTTAGAAAATTCCGACCAGGGATGTGCTACTAAAAAATCGATTAATTTTACCTGTGAACATTCACCAAAAATTTTAGTCAACATAAAACTCATCTCCTTGTAAATAATTTATACACTAATGTAAATAAATATATCGGGTAATCTTTTATATTGTTATTACTAAAAGTTAATTAATGACATATGATGATCTATCCCAATTGATTCTCTTTTCATTACATCGAAAAGGATATTATGGCAGAAAGCACACACCTGTAGTTCATATTTGCAAGCGTATTCCTCAATACAGTTTTAAAGACATTAAAAAAAGAATAAAAGCATTAATTAAAGGGGGATTAGTTGTTCCTTACCCAACAAAACACGGCTTAGATGTTCATATCAATGTAAACCGATCATCTGTCAGTCCATTGAGTTCAATCAAAATCCATTATCATGTTCCGTTGATATAGATCATGATAAAACTTATCAACTGTGTTGAATAGCCATAGTACGGAAACTGGGTGGTTTGTTAATCACCTGGTGGAATTGGTTATTCTGGCCTGGAAGTAGGGCAGGTACTCCAGTAGAGCGTTAATATCCTGAATGTAGGGTATATTTTTTTGCGTACATCTTCGGGTTATCCAAAAGTTCCACAAGATACACAAACCATTTCTCCTTCAGGTAATTTCCGCCACAGTCTGAACGCTCCGTTCTCATGATATCACACTCTATCCTGTTTTTTTTTAAATGTTTGGAAAATATCTGGATTAGATTATCTAGTGCATTCTTGTGAATAATCACAAATCGAATCTTTTCGTGTTAGTAAAACAGTTACCATACCAATTTTTTTGTTCTGCAACATATCCCAATCATTCTTTGAAAGAGATTCTCCATCTTTAACTTTATTAACATAATCTGGAGGTTTATTTGTTAAAAAATTCGTTTCTCTAATATTTTCAACATCACATTCATCAATGAATGCTTTTTTTAGAAAACTAAATATTCTATTTGGTAATAAATTATTTTTAGATGATCTATTACAACATAATAAACAACTCCATGGATATGAAATCTTAATGATATCAGAAAACTTTTTCCCTTTTCCCTTTTCCGCTTTTTTAGTTTCTAGAACTTTTTTTACATTATAAGCATAGCTTAATGTACATCCAAACCAACTCGCATCATCAATATGACATTGGGGATCAATTTTACATTCCCAGTCATCGTAAAATGTTTTATCCTCAATATAATTGTAAAATACATAGAATGGAATTAAAGGTGTAGAATTACTCGATGCATCTTCAATTAAATTATCTATTTGTTCCTCGTTATCGTGTAAAGCTTGATATACTAAATTATTATATATTTTTTTGGCTTGTATCCTTAGACCTATCCAAAGATCTTTATCACAGATCCACCATTCCCAATCTGCTCCAGTGTTATGTTCTTGGGCTTTGGTAAATTTTTGAGTTTTTATATTATTAAGGTGCCTTAGATTAAGTTCTAAAAGATTGAAATCTGTTATTGATTCTTCTGACAAATTTATTCCAGTCTTGTTTCCAGATTTGATCCAGTTCCATGTTTTTATTGATTGATAACTAAAGCTCTCACAAATAGTGGGATTATTTAATCTCAAGAAAATATATCTAATAAGAAATTCTTCAAAAGTTTCTATATTTGTCATATTGAACTCCTTTCATTAGAAGATTATTCTAAAGTTTTTTGTCTTATACTTACTTTAGGAATTTCCCAACGCTTAAGAGCAAAAATGATAATCTTTTGTTCACGTTCTTCTATTTCTTTTTTGCCCCAATTTTCAAATTTATATAGTTCGTTTTGTATTTTAAAGGAAGATTCGACATAATCCTTTTTTTTCTTATCAAATGGTTTATTTCCCCAACTCTCATTCCATTTATTTAATGCAATGGTAAGGTTACCTAATCTATCTTTGTTACTTTCATGAATGACTAATTCTTTAGCATTTAAATGTAACTTTGAGGGGTTATTAGGCCATATATGCTCAACATGGAAATCTGGAACTAAGATGCTTTTTAAAGATATTTCAAGTGGTTCCCTCATTAATGTTTTTTCATATTGATATAACAGATACTTGATATCATTCCTAGAAACTCTGTTATAAAAATTTTCTAACTTTAAATCTCTTTGAAAACTTTTATCATCCTCATATCGTTCAATTAAATCTTTAATGAGGGTTTGTTCTAAAAATTCAAAATTTTTATTGTTTTTGTGGATATTAAATCCTAAAGTGTAAAGCATTCCTTCTCCACTGTTAGATCTTTTCTTTCCTACAGCGTAAATTCTAAAAGAAGAAATCTCAATTAATTCAAGTATTCTTAAAAGCTCTGCTTTAGTGAAAGGTCCATTTTTGTATTGGATCCAAACTGCAATAAGCAATGGATAAAAATTAGCTACACGATCCATTGCAAATATCTTCTCCAGTTGAGTAGATATCTCATCATCTTCATCATAGTTAATGATTTCTTTTAATGCATAAAATGCTCTTTTAAGGTCATTAGTATAATCCAGAGCATATTCCAGACTTTTATTATCTCCCTCTCGATATAATTTTTTGATTTTCTTTTTCAAGAATTCAATGTACTTGTAAGATGTTTCCCTTCTTTTTTTGAGTTCTTCATATATTATGAAATGATAACGTTGAATATCATCTTCTCTAAGATTTTTTCCCCTATCTGATCTTTTTATGTCTTCAAACCAACGGAAAATGTTAGAAAAAGTCTCATTTATGTAATTGAGGTTACCTTCTAAATTTTCATCTTCAGCTAAATAAATAGCGTGCATCAAAAAGCTTTTTGTTTTTTCAAGGTTTGTTAATAACTTGCCTCTATCATTAACTGTTTCGAAAATAAGAACAGCATCAGCATCATTCTCAACTTCATATCTAATGATATCCATGTCATCTATTTTTCGTTTAAAGTCTAATAAGAATTCTTTATAGTTTTTATATTCTTTTTCTTCTATGATCTGTTTGAACCGATCTTTAAAGAAAGTTTTTGCATCTTTAAGCCTTTTTCGTGAGGGTGTTAAAATTTCTTCCGGGAAATCTTGATTATTAATTATATTCTCCTTAAAAAATTCTCTGTCTTCACCCATTAACTCTAATTTATAGATATTCTTATACTTTAGATAATCTTCTTCGAATTTCTGAAGCCCTTCATTTAGTTCTGGGTCATTTAAAGAGCTTATTTGATTAAGGATCTCTCTTAGCAGAATTAAAATTGTAGAAATTCTTTGTTGGCCATCAATCAACTCAAAAACTTCAAAAGTCTTCAAACCATGATCCTTGGTCCTTTCAACCTTTTTTATTAATATAGTTCCAAAATAGTGCTTTTTGCCAGGTTTAAGGTAATAGATATCATTCCATAAATCATCGCACTGTTTTTCTTCCCAAGAGTAATTTCTTTGATAAACGGGAATTTCAAATGTCCGATCCCCAATTAACAAGTCTTTAAGACTCGTTAAACCCTTTTCCATGAGTTTTTCCCCCTAAAATAATAATTCATAAAAACGCCTAAATTTCGTTTGCATAGCTTTCATATCCATTTCTCTCAAGTAACCTCTTAAGACTTGCTTTATAATCAGGCAATTCACAAATTTCAAAGTCAGTGAGAGATGAAACCTTATTTTCTTTGAGATTTAATAGTTCTCGAAGTTTTATTTCAAGATCAAACCATTTTTCTCTTAGAGTGTCAGTTAAATTTGGTAGTATGATTAGTAGTAAGAATGGAGATTCTACAGGAAATTGATTAAGATCCATATCTCCTTTTCTAATCTTGATCCATTTGGTCATCATATATAGAGGGATTAGGCCCATGATGAACTGAGGATCTTGAGAAGTTTCTAATTCAATGGCTAAAAAAGGCTTTTCTTCTTCTAAAACAAGAATATCACAAGCAATTTTCATCCGATATTTACTCAAACCCACTTTAGGTGGATATGATTCACTAAATGGGGCTATTCCAGTTATACCCTCAATTTTTGATGCAAAAGAGTTTTGTTTAAAACTAGGTGGTAACTCATCAAAAATCTTCTTTCGTTCAATATCTATCGTACTTTTTGTTTTTACCATCAAATCACCCATATCATTCATTTATTCATCAAAAATTATTCACACTTTTGAAGAATGCAACCATCATATGATACTTCTTTAATCTGATCAATAATTGCTATAATTGTATTAGGCAAAACATCTACTTTCGATTCCCCATTGCGAATTTTTTGCATTAATTCATTAGCTATGAACTTATTGCGAAGAGGTTTTTCCATAGGTTTTATTCTTTTCCCAGCTTCTTTACAAAAGTCATTATATTCATCAATTTCGGTTTCTAAAGTCTTTTCAAGATATTCTTCAAAAACAGCATAATTATGAGAAACAGTAGTTTCTAGATCATTTATATCGGTAATTGGAGTTCCTAATAAATCCAACAACTCTTTAGTTTTTTCTTTAATTTCTTTTTTGTTATTATTTTTGTCACCATCAAAAATCAGATATGTTGGGATACCAAGACCATTGAAGATTCTGTAAATCCTATCCATCGGCCCTTTCCCATGAGAATGTACGATTGCTATATTATTTCGATCAAAATTGTAACCATAAGCATTAGCATAAATAGGGAGTGCATATTTCTCAGAATCGCCTTCTGCAATGATTACTTTACTAGCAAAGAATCCTTCATTTATTATTTCATTAAATGCATGAAAATGGAGCTCTCTCATTCCTTCTTCAGTTCCATCAACTCCTTTCCTTGCCTTTAAATCTTCGATTAAAGCAGATACTTGAAGTTGTGTTGGATAACTTTGATGATTCCCATCTTCTTTATCCAATCGCATTATACAAATATCATCAAAATAAGCAATATCAACAAATAAATTAGAGTGAGTGCTGTAAATAACCTGATCATTTGCCTCAGATATTTCTTTAAGTACTGACATGAGAGTACGTTGTGATTGAGGGTGAAGGTAAAGTTCTGGTTCTTCAATGGCAAATAATGTACTCCTCTCATTAGCTTTATCTTCAGCTTTCTGTTGGTGAATTAACTCAGCATAAGCTCGAAGAATCGAAAATATCATGGATCTTTGCATACCATGTCCTTTTTCATTGATATTAGTCCTGATCCCATCATTTGCACAAATTTCTACCTTGTTAAAAATATCTTTTAATTGTGGTACTGACATCCTTAAGTCAATTGTACAATCCATGAAATCTGACATTTTCTCGTTCAGAACATTTTCAATCTCTTTGATCTCATCTAAACTACCTTCTGAACTAGAGCATAACTGATTTTCAACAGTTTTAAGTTGGTTTGAAATCTCTTCTTTATTATCATCTGAGATTTTGTTAAAAATTGAATTAATTAATTGGCCAAATGGATTAGATTTTCCTACCTTTGCTTCATCAGTAACATCCCTGACAGCAGGAATATAAATAAACTCAGGTAAAGCACCTTTGAGGACTCCATCATAGCCTCTCGGATTTTTAATTTTATCTACTTCAAAAGGAATTTTATCAGAATTTTTTTCTAAAAACTCTGCAGCAACTGTCTTCCATTGTCCAACACGGGGTTTAGAGGACCCAAGTTCTGCGGAAAAATCTAAATCATCAATCACTAATTCCTCTTTATTTTTCCACCATTCAGTTATGTTGTCACCATTAATCTCTTCTTCTTGCAACCATTCAAGTTTTGGTAGTTTTTTAAATGCATAAGTATCAATATTAGGCGAATCGTCTGAAAATGTGATTTCTCTTGAAACAATTAATTTTTCATCGTACATCCAAGCAGAAAATTTTTCTTTTTCCCAAGGAGTCAGATCTTTAAAAGAAAGTGTGATTATTATTTTCAGACTTTCATCACGCATGTAAAACAAATCTTTAGTAACCCTTGGCTTAGAAACATTGAAAAAAAATTCTAATGTTTTTAAAACATTAGATTTTCCACTGTTATTTTGACCAACTAATGCAAGAACATTATTTGGTTTGATTGTAACATCCTGCAGTGAACGGAAGTTCTTGATTTCTATTTTTTCTATTTTCAAACAAACCCTCCCCTAAATTATAGATTCCTGTCAATCTTCTTTAATTGAATAACTCTTTGTCCCATCCTAACACTATAGTTCCATAAAATTCCATTATACTTTTTAGCAACCACTCTAAATTCTGGTTTTTCAAAATAAAGAAACAAATAATCCTCAATGTTATCTAAATTAATCTGGGGAGATTCTTCAAACTCTTCAGAGTATAACTTTAACATGTAGCATGCATTTATTCCATCAATTTTAAGTTTAGCAATCCAGCGATATTCTTTATCATGTTTTTCTAATATGCCAAAATCAACTAATGTGCTCATTAAATTCCTTAAAGATCTAGCAGAAATATCTTTTTCTCCAAATTTTTCGATTACTTTTTTCCTTAAGAAAACTTGATTAATATTATTTCCAAATCCATAAATCTCATAAATCATTTTTGTTAAGGTTCGAAGAATCTTAGAACGCATCAACAAGTGAAAGAGAAGTAAAGGTTCAACTTGTTCTAATGGCTGATTTTTACTCATTTCAATGATGGGAACATTTTCAACAACCTTACCATTAGGATTAGATATAGTTTTAAAAAAATATCTACTTAAAACCGTGATCACTTTTCTTTTACCAACAGTTCCATCTAATTCCCATAAAATAGAGTCAAAAGCTGCACGGTGATCATATATTTTGTCTCCAACTTCAACTTCGTTAATAAATTGATAAATCCATAATGGTTTAAGAGGGCGATCAAAGCCTTTCATTATTTTTCACCTCAATAAAAGGAACTATAACCTCTTCCACTGATATTCCACCATGTGTTAATCCAGAAGTTCCATTATTGTTAAACATGCTATTGTCAGCTAATAGAAGGAAGTAATCTTCACCAATTATTTCTTTAAATTGAATTAACAATGATTCATCAGTACTATATTCTGCAACAATATTTTCATGATTGGATTTAAGGTATCTTCTTGATTTGGATTTAAATAGGTCTTTAGGTGGTCTTGTTCCATTCCCTTCGGCAAATATGTTCCCGTGATCTGATGAGAAATAAACATAAAATCCTTTATTTAATAATGATTGAATTAATTGTTCTAGATGGTTCTGTTCCAAATACTTTTCAAGAACACTTATAATATATGACTTATTCATGTTTTTCGCATGAACAAACTCGTCAATGAAAGAAAAAATTATTCCCACAGCTTTAAAATCTTCAAAAGAATAATTTTCTGGAATGCTAAGAGGACTAGAACATCTTAGGAAATACACATCACTATCTGATATGTTAAAATTTCGTTTAAGATTTTCTTTAAACAGTTTTTCCTCGGTTTTATTTTTAATATTCAATTCATCAATCTGCGCCGGTAATAAACCAGAAAAAAGTGCAGTTCTTGAGAAAGAAGTGTCGCTGGGGAGCATAGCAAAAGAATAATTTTCTTCAAATTTAGGATTAAATTTATCGCTAAGGTAACTTTTAATAACATTCCACTCCTCAAAGCCCATACAATCAAAACAAATCAAAGCAGTGGGCGTGTATTCATAAATCAAATTTATGATATTTGAATTAAGTGGAGATTGAATATCAAAAATCATGTCTTGATATTGATTAGAGGCGAATTCTTTAAATTTAAGTCGTATAAGTGAGTTTAAACTATTTATATCAAAATTTAAATTTCTTGAGTCAATTAAATATTTCAATTCCCCATATAATTTAGAAATAATTCCCCAATCAGGGGGATACAAATCATTTTTATTAACCAATTCAGCTAGTATTTCATTTAATTCCAATACACTCTCTTTTATTCCAATATCTTCAATGTATATGACACTATCTAAGAATTTTTCCGTATCTTTGGCAGATAATTTATCAAAAATAGCATGTTTTTCATTTTCGTATTTCGTAGATATCTTCTGATACTGTTCAAATGGTACCTGAGAAAGTACATTCTCGTTTAGAAAGGGAAAAACATCTTGCGGACCTATTTTAATTGTGGCCTGGCTAGAATAAAGATCAAATGGAATTTGAGAGTCTTCGTTAAACTTTATTATGGTTTTATGTTCTAAATTTCTTAGAATCCTTCTTAAATCAAGTTCATTTTGATATTTAGTGTTATAATTACCGTCAAGGTTATTTTGAATGTCCGGATAATCTAGCATGTTAGCAGGGTCAATTACAAACAATACATTGGTATTAGTACCTAGTATTGCTTCAATAATCTTTTCATACCACATGCTTGTATTTCCTCACTATTAATTAAATCGTATCATACATACTTGGAAGCAGTTTATTTCAGGGAATAAACGTGATTGTTTCTTTAATTCTAGCATTCGTTCAGTTTTTTCTTTTTTGAGTTCTTTTTGTTTTCCAAGTCGGATGTTATCAATTTTTATTTGTTCAATAGCCTTGGCTTTTTGATGATAATATTTCCTAATTTTTTCTTGGTCTTCCTCAATTTTATCATTAAGTTCTCTTTCTAATTCCCAAAATACACTTTCAGCCATTTCATTAGCAGACTTAAGAGCTGTATCATTCAATGAATCAAGATCAACATTATAATCACTATTTTCATCAAACAAGTCAAATTCATCGATTTTTATTAAATATTCAGAGATTCGACGATTAAATCGTCCATCATCATCTATGAATACAGGTATTACATATTTACGATTAACATTGAAGTTATTAGAAACTATGAAAAGCCAATTAAATAATAATCCATTCTTACCCATGAATTTAGTGTTATCAATAGTGAAAGAGGATACTTGACCATTAATTTTTGAATTAAGTAATGCTTCATTGATAAATGGATGTTTTAAGCTAAATAGATCAGCATCCTCAATATTCAAGCTCTTGCTTTGTTCGAAAATAATTTTAGAATAATAATTAGGAAGTTTCTCTGTTTTAAAATCATTCCTAAAATAATAAAGACCATCTTTATCTTTATATTCACTTAATTCCAATCCTCTACTATCTAGGAAAAGATTGGTAAATGATTTAATTTTTTGCGTAATTCGATTTATATCTTCAATATCAAATTTTTCAAGTATTGATTGATCCGAGAAAGGAACTAATATATCATCCTTTTCTAAAATTTCCTTTGCTTTGTCATAAATCTCATCCGAGATTTCTTGGAGTTTATCTTCATCCTTTTTTCCCTCAACAAGATATTTGATGTAGATCTTATCAAAGCTAAACTCCTCATCTAAAATAGAGAGAATATCATTAAGTTTATCATCCCCAAACTGATCTTTAATCAGCACAAGCTTACTCTCAATCACCATTCGAACATATTCTTCTATAGTATCACTTAAAACAAAGTTAATTACAATAACATCTTTTTCTTGACCAATACGGTCCACCCTTCCAATCCTTTGCTCAAGTTTCATAGGGTTCCATGGAATATCATAATTAATCACCACATGAGCGAATTGAAGGTTTATACCTTCACCACCAGCATCGGTAGAAACCATTATCTGAGCATCATCCATGAACCGCATTTTTTGGTTGATTTTATCATCTAAACTTAAAGATCCATTGATAAATGCAGTTTTATATCCTAAATCTTTTAGAGATTCAATAATATAATTCTGTGTCTCCACAAATTCTGTAAAAATTAGAACTTTAACATCCTTGTCATTTTCCCTTCTTTTAATCTCATCAATTATTTCCATTAAACTGCGAAGCTTGGCATCATTGCGACCAATAATAGCATTTTTAGCAAGCTCAATACAATGAGAAACAATACGTATCTCTTTTTTGACAAGATGAGGATTGTTCAGTATAGGTACAATCTTCTCCAGATCTGCAATCTGGGCTTCACCAGGTAAATCAAAAAAATCATCCAATGAATATTCTTTCAATACCTTAGCCTGACTTCTCAAAGAATTAAGAGTAGCTAGTCTCCTTTCTAAAGATTTTAAAATAGCACGAGAGCTGCTGGAAACTATTCTCTGATAAAGCATAAGTAAAAGGATAAGAATACGATTTTTTTCCTGCTGTGCATAGTCATAATATTCAGAAATGTACTCTTCCACAGCCTGGTAAAGTTCACGTTCTGGATCATCAATCTCAGTTTCCCATTTAATCTTCTTTAATGAAGGTATTCGATCCTTGAACAGTTTATTACCATCAAAATCAATACTAGCTCTTTTTTGGTTTTTAACAGTTATTTTACTAACATTTTTTGGTGTTACATCTTCTAAACGGTTGAAAGTGTAAGGATCAACTAGTTGGAGAAGGTTCTTAAAAACATCCTGTTTTCCTTGGTGTGGTGTTGCAGTCAAGATAAGGAATATTGGAACAGATTCTGACAACATTTTTCCCAGTTTGTATCGAGCTGTTTCCTTACCCCCCTGATATTTAGTTAATTTATGAGCTTCATCTATAAGGACCATATCCCACTTGGAATTTAAACAATCCTCAAAAACCTGCTTATTATGTTCTTTTCTCCTCTCAAGTTCCTTAGGAGAGAGATCATCATGAATTTTTTTGGGCTTTAAAAAATCAAGAGAAGTAATTACATTATCAAATTTCAACCAACAATTAGATTCTTGACCGTATAACTGGTTAAATGATTTAAAACTCTCACCATTAAATATTGAGAAATCTTCACCAAACTTGAGTTTTAATTCATCCCGCCACTGCTGAGTTAAACCTGCTGGAGTGACAATTAACACTCTTTTGACAATATTCCTGAGTTTGAGCTCCTCCATAATCAGAGCAGCTTCAATGGTTTTTCCCAGTCCCACTTCATCAGCCAAAAGACAACGAGGCCGGAACTGATCAATAACGAAATTAAGAGCCAATAACTGATGAGGTAAAGGTTTAATCTTAAAATTAACAGGTGATAATGCCTTTTCATCCGATGAAAGAGCTTCCAAATAATAGGATAAAAAATTAAGTTTAAATTCTGAAGAAGGTGAAAACAAACCTGCTTTGAAAAGATCCAAGGGGGTTTCCATGGGTTTAAGATCTTCTTTTTGGATTTCAACAGTTTTTCCTACTGATTCAAAGAAGACTTTAAAGTATTCTTCAGAGAATATTTGGCTTTTGGAGATGATGATGCCATCACCATACTTGTCGTAAAGATCACTAACAATTTTCTGACCAATCTCCATTTAAACCCTCTTAAAGTTCTTCTTGTCCTGATGTTTTTATTCGCGCAATATCGACGAAGTCCATTATGTCTCCACTGGATTCTAAAGTGCTAGTGTAGAGTTTATCTGCGATGGTGAGGATGTCCTGATAATTTTCATCTTGATAACATTTAGTGAACCCGTGGACTAATGCTTCACGACGAACTTCTTTAATTTTGCCTTTTTGATTTCTGGCGTGATTTAAAAGTTTTTTGAATGCACGATCCAGTTCTTTTTCACGGTTTTTGTTTATCTTGTCGCGTTCACTTTGATCGAATGGCCTCCTATATTGGTTATTTTCTAATATAAAATTTTTATTAAGTATTTCAATTAATTCAGGGACATCATCATCAATAGTTCTCGCTATAGGCTGAAATTTGGTGTGAATATCAGTAAATTCTTTAGGTTCTTTGAGGAAATTATAAATCCATGTGATAGCAGATTTTTCATCGGTTACTAAAAGAATTTGTTGACTACTTAATATTTCTTTAAGTTGATCTAGGCTTAAACCGCTTTTCCATTTATTATAATCTTTTACTTGAGTTTCAAGGAACCAATATCCATCTAATTCTATGAAATTGTCATATAACAATTTATAAAAATTATTAGAATTATACCTTATTTTGAAACCATTCTCCACATAATGAGCAAGCATTTTTGAGTAAAGCATTTTTTCAGTTCTTTCAATAGTGGGTATTATTGCAAGATGTTCAAGCTGTTCTTTAATAAAATCAAATTCCATTCCTTCACCAGCGTTTTTAATAAAACGTTTTAAAAACTTATCTTTTGGTTTATAAGCGTTAATTATAAGATCATTCTTAACGGAACCTGGTGCGGAAATTTGATTGAAAGTACCTTGTTTTTTATCTAAGACTGAAACTTGAGCAATAATAAAACCTGCTTGAGCGATTGCCTCATGTATAGAATTCCAAACTGAAGCTTTGGTGTTATGAAATTCAATGGTTATCCACCTATTTGGCTTAAGTATTCTGTTCATTTCTTTAAATGAAGCAGTCATCAATTTAGTATACTCATTAATGCCTTTATTTTGTCCCGAATTTATAATGGCTTCATCTTCATTATTAGTTAATATTTTTAACCATGATTCCCATAAAAAAGAGAGTTCCGAATACATTAAATTTGCTCCAAATGGTGGATCCACGAAGATGTAATCTATGGAATTAGATGGAATATTCATTAAATCAGTTGTGGACTGATTAGTTACAATCGTTGCAGCATTAAACTTTTTATTCAAAGTTAATAATAATTTTATTAATCTTTTGATTTTATTTTTAATTAAGTAGTCCAAAGAGGTTTCTGACCTCAAAGAGCCTATATACAATGTTCCATTTAAATAGCGGTTAACTTGTGAAAAATGTGTGGGTGCGTAACGATTTATTTTAGCCATTCCCATAATGGACTGTTCGAAAGTATATATCAAATAACGGTTAATTTTTGAAGGATTTTTATTCAAAATATCAAATAGTTTTGCTAATATGATAAGAGAACGTTTAGAATAAAATTGATGGACAAATTTGATTCCATGGGATCTTTTTGGTTCATCTATTTTTGGCCCATTAGGGATTTTGTTATAGGGAAACCAGTAAGGAATCTCAATTTCGTTAATTTTTTTCATCAAACGAAAATCAAATTCATCAGGCTTCTTTTCGAATGTTTCGTTTCCAATGGTATAGTTAATTAGGACTAATTCTTCTTTCGCAATGTTATTTTCTTCATTAGTTATATGGTCATGATGATTTTCAAAAGACTTTTTACACTTCTTTTTTTCCAGTTCTGCATTACAGGTTGGGCAAAAATATTCCTTTCTAACTTTTTTTGTAATTTTATCAAATGCCACATCAAAGAAAACATGTTCATTTTCGCAGTATGGACAAATTAAAACGTCAGACCATACTGAGAAATTAATTTTTCCTTTAATATTAGAATTAGGGTCTAAAATTTGGGGAGCTTCACCTGTTTTCACGTTAATAGCATTCTTATCATGTATTGTTTCGTACATCCACCCATATTCTTCTTCAACAGTTTTTAAAATTTTTTGAGCTTCATTTTCATATAAACTAGGATCAATAGGGTTATTGTAATTATATGAAATAAAAGATGCAATAGGGGATATGTCCGATAAAATTGCATACCTTCCACGGATTCGGCTTGCAACACCAGTCATACCACTTCCAGAAAAACCATCAAAGACTATGTCTCCTGGTTTTGTATATTGGTCAATAAATGGCATTATCGCCTTATGGGGGACTTTAGTATGATATGAATGTGCTTTATAAACAGAGTCACTTTTGTTCTCACTGATATTTGTTACATATGGTTCTTTTTTGTAATCATCTTTTTCAACATCATAAGGGGTCCCATACTCCTCAATAAAATCTTTTATGTAAGGATTTGGACATGCAGTATAAAATGGAGGATCTGAAAGCGCCAAAATTTCTTCATCGTTTGTAATAGGAAATCCTTCAATATCACGCATAGAATCTAAAAGCTCTTTCAAGGGGGTCGTTGGTTTTCGGTCCATTTTATTCATCCTGTCTTTGTATCCTTACATTTTGTTTATTCTTATCTTTTAATATGTGATCTTTATATTCTTCTAACATCTCAGAAAAGCTTTCATAATCTAAAACACTGGCATTTTTGAACACATAATTAACAATAGCTCCAGGAGATACTTTAACCACTTCTATTTCCCTGAAGAGATTATTAAGTGCAGTAATGACATCTTGGCTGATTTCATCAGGCAGTTTATTTTGAGAAAGAATATCTTCAATTATGTTCTTTTCAGAATCTGAAAGTAATTTCATGTTGTCTGTGTAATTCTGGATGTCGTCAAGTATGTTTTGATTCCATTCAACAGATATTTCTTCAACAGAACTTTCGATGTCTTCAATTTCCGAGTTGATGTCCTGAACGTTTTTTAAGTTTTTTGGGAAGCTACACCAAGTGCACAGCCAGTTATCCTTCAAATTATCTTCTAAGAGTTTATTACATTTTGCCTTGGATAAGGACAATATCCTGTACTCAATTTTGTTTAGTTTAAGAGAATTCACACCTTTAATTGTTTTCATATCTCTAAGCCTTTGCATTTCCTTGCCTTTGGAGATATTTTCGAGTTTATCCCAATTAACTGATTCGCCGATAGTTTTGGCATGTTTAACATAGTAAAGGCGCATGTATTTCATTTTGTATTGTTGAAGTTGTCCTTTTAAAATTCGTCTCTTTTCAAAGTCCAAGAGTGATGAAAGGTCAGTTCCAGCTTTTATATTATCATAAAACTCCTGCAATGAAGTAATTTCTGTTGGTGAGAAAAATTCAGGATATGAATCCATCCATTTCCAGGACTCTTTCATATAATTGTATTCTCTTGATAAAAACTTGTTGTAATCGTCTAAGAAGTCCTTTAAATCATTGAGTAAATTTAATTTATCCTTTATTTGGCGGATCTCATCTGGCGAATATGTTACTTTCCGGAAATCATTAACTGTGTTTACTTTAAGAAAATCATCTATTGGTATTGATTCTATTTCTTCTAGTTTTGATTCTAAATCTCCTCTTCTAATTAGAGAATCTGCTTTCCCGGCTATTTCCCAAATATCTAATTTAACAGATTTAATAATGCTTTGAATTTTATGTGATTTTCCTTTAAATTCCTGCACGGCACGAACACGGTCCTTACTGTTTCTCACCAAACCTTCATTCAATTCAAGTGCTTGGAATAGTTTGATTATGGGTTCAGGATTGAATTCTGTTTCAAGAGTGGCATAGGGGATGCTTTCAAATGCCCTAACACCGGAACGGAAAACATCAACTAGATCAGAAGAGGTTATGGTACCTCCACCTTTCTTTATAAGATTAATCTCTCCATTATAAGTGGCTACTACTAGAATTAGATAAATGATTGGAGTATCTAATCCAAATGGCTTTGATTGGAGTTTTTCAACAAGACTATCCACACTAACATTTTTGCCTTTGTTTGCTTCCAATTCATAATAAATCTGTTTATAATAATCAGAATTCGATGTATCTATGTTTCCATTTATATCTATGAGATCTAAAGCTGAAAGTAGGTTTTTTGCATTTGAAAAGAAAGTGCTGTCACTTTTACCTATCAACTCTTTTATGGCAGAATCAACTTCACCCTTAATATTCTCATAGGACATCTGGTTTAAGAATTTAGGGTATTTAGGATATTTTTGGTTGAAATAATCGTTGAATAATTTCTCTTTTATATTATGGAAGAATTCATCTAAGTTATCAGGTTCTCGGGTGAGCACTGTTTTTATTTTCTTTTTCTCTCCGTCAATTTCCACATCAGATTCTAATAATATTTTAAGAAGTAATTCTTTGGCTTCATTTTTAAATAATTCATGTTTCTTTCTCATTATTGATTTGGAGTAGTTTTCACTGATTAGCAGGCGAGTAGCAGCTAAACTTTTTAGAAGATCATCAAATTCGTCTTGGAAAATTAGTGGTATGATAGTGGTGTTTTTTGAACTTTTAATAGATGGTTTAGATAGATATGGTGATTTTACAATTAAATTGAAGTCTAGATCTCCTTTTTTCACTTGATCAGTTCCATCATCGAAAATGAAGTTTCCTAATCGGAACGATTTTTGGTCGATCCAGTTACAGCTATCTTTGAAAACACGGGTGTATAATTCTGCATCTTCTAATCCTATGAGATCTGTATATTTAAGAAGTTTTAGTAGTTCTTCATCTTCTATGCCTTCGGGAAGATTTTTTTTCTTTCTTTCAATTACCAGATCATAATCAGGTCCACTCTCTAAACTTATGTAGTAATAGTTTTTATCAGTTTTATTGATAAACTGTCCACTGGTAACATCACGGAGACGATTAAGGATAATTTCGATTTTATCTTTATTTGCAATATTTTTAGATGTGATTAATAATGTATTAGCCAGTTCTTCAGGATTTGCACCGTTATCGGTGGTTTTTCCATAAAGATTAAGAACTGCCAGAGCCTTTACCAGTTTTCTAGCATTTTCTTGATCATCTTCATTTAAAAGATCAATTTTACTATCTAATGTTTCAATGATATCCACAACAGGTCGGACTTCATCTAAGTTCCTTACTGTGTGTTTGGCGTTTATTTCATCAAAAATGGTGTCATAAGTAACGAATTCTGGAAAATCATGATCCAATATTTGACCCACAGTTTCCATAGCATATTGTATAACTCCCCTTTTCTCAAAATAAGGCAATTCATCAAATATTTTGATAACATAGGGATGTATTGGGAAGATTTCAATATAAGAATCAGGGTCTGCATTTATTGGTGGGAATACTTTTTTATATTTATCCAAGAGTGAATCGATTTCATGGTACTGCTCTGTGCTTTTATTTAGGATCCTCTTTGATAGTACTGCTTTAATATCTTCTTTAGAGATGGTTACAATATCAAATCTTTCTGATACTCTTCCAAAGTCCTCTGCTTCATCTACATATTTATGGTTAGTAAAAACGTTCTCCTGCATGGAACCTATGAACATAAAGTCCGTAGTCTGGGAAACCTGGCCCAATATTCTTAAGAATTGAATATCCCGAGTAATCTCATTTCTTGTTTTTTGCTTCAGAAAATCAGATATTTCGTCAATTATAACCACTAAACCCATTTTAGGGTCTTTTTCTTTTACTTTAATAACAATATCTTTAATATAGTCCTTGAAATCTGCTAATTTATCTTCAGATCGTTCTGGGAGAGTGATACCATATTTATCTTCAAGTTGTTCCTCTAAACGGTCAAAGAAGAAGTCACTTAATGGGGCTGCTACGGGTTGTAGTTCAAATTGTACAACAGCAAAATCTCGGTTTATTTCTTTAAAATTTTGTTTTACTTCTTCATAACTAATAAAATCGGTTAATTCAGGGTTTTCTAGAACTGACACGATCCAAGCTAACAAGTGAGATTTACCTGAACCATAACCGCCAATAACTAGTGTAGATTTATGTTTTGGCTTAGATATGCTGTTAATGATAAGTTCAATATTCTTTTTTAGACCTTCAGATATAATGTAACTATTAACGATGTCTTTTTTGTCATCTAAGGTTTCAACATCACTATCAATATCAATTACATCTTTAATTTCTTCAAAATTAACCAGTTCTTTAATTTTCATCTTAATCCCCTAGGACTCTCACTTTTTCTATATCCACAAAAAGTACATCTGTTAACTCAAATTCTTGATAATCTGGTCTATCAGGTGTAGAATAAATAGCAAAATTGCCCTTCAGCTTAGCATCTAAAAACAAAACACCTTCACGATCACTTCTCATACTATACTTAAAGGCATTGAAAGGATTAATTTTTCCCATATCTTCAGAATATAAAATATTTGAATTGATAAGAATTACATTCCTACTTAAATTTTTAATCCATCTTTTTATTTCCCGCCCTATCCTTAATTTTACCTTGTCATGAGGTATACCATCCGAAATTTCGAATACTTTTTCTTCAACATCATAAACTTCCCACCCGTTGCTTTTTAAGTATTCCAGAATTGAATCCGCTTTAGGAGGGTTGTTACCAACTATAGTGAGTAATTTATAGTGATTAGTTCGGTTTTCGTCAAGTAACGTATTTATGTCAAGCGATTCACTATTCAATTTATTATTCCCCCATACTTTCTGATTAGTATAACCAAATATTTAGATAAATTAATTTTCTATAATTAATTGACTGCCATTAATAATATTGTTTGTTATTAGGGTGTGATGGAAAGTTTTTAAAAAAAAGACGTTGTTTTTATAAAATTTATTATTTATTAATACTAAATTCAATGAAACATTAATTTAAGGAATTTTAGTGTAAAATTAGTACACGAAAGACATTATATGATAAGAATAGAAAATAACACTTAATTATGTTAATGAAAAATTTTAAGCATGGAAAAAAGTCCAAATCGATGCTACTCGTCATTTTAATTTGATTTTATTGTTTATAATTAAAAAAGATTTTTATAATATAAAAAATAAGGCTTTTTGAAAGTTAGAATGTATTTAAGAAATTTATTTAGTATTCAGGAGACTTAAATGAAAAATAGTTGTCCAAAGTGTAAAAAAGAAAATATTAATTCAGCAAATTTTTGTGAAGATTGTGGAACTTTTTTGAGTTTAAATGGTTTGAGAGTAAGAGAATTAAATCAAAAAGCCACGGATAATGGATTTTCTGTTCATCATAATAATGAAATAATGGCAAATTGGAGTTATTTTGAGCCGATTGAAAATATTTATTTTGGTAGATATTCTGCTCTCAGACTCCATCCAACTGGTAATGTTATTGTTCCCCCAGATATAATATGTTATGAAAATGCAAATCACATTTTTCTATATGATCATGAATATGAAGGTAATTTGAAAACCCAAATAAATTTAACATTACAACTAGAGGATGTATCATTTGATATCGGAATTATTAGTTTAAAGATATATGATGTTGATTTCGCTTTGGAAGGAGGAAAAATGAATATTAGTTTTATTTGTGATTTTGATTAATTTTTTAACTTAATTGACTATGATGTAACAATAATCGATTGGTTTCCATCCCCAAATCCATGCATATTAATCATCTTAGCTTTGGTATAAATAATATCCTTTTTCATTTTTTTTCTTTAAAAATAAAGAATATATCAAATACAGGCATGTCGGGAAGACACAAAGCATTATTTTAGTAATTAAGTGCCTTAGGTATTATATCTTCTTTTTAAGAGATTCTATTATGTTTACTTGCATTTGAGCAATCTGTTGATGTTTTCATTGTTATATTATCAACATTATCTCGCAATGTATTGATCCATCTTAGAAATTACCTAAAATCAATTTACTATAATTCGTAAGTTTTTATCAAGAAGGATGTTGAACCTCTCATCATCTCTTAATTGGCCAAATAAAACCATTCTACAAACAATTTCTACCTTTGTTTTTCCCCTGGCCTTCTAAAAACAAGTTAATGCTTTTTTCTATATCCCTATAATAACACCTGTAAGTACTAAAATGATAATTTTAATAATCACTTCTTCCTTATTAAAAATATTGTATACACTTATGTTTATTGTCAGGCTCAAGTGAAATCCAATTTTAAATAGAAAGATTTAAGTTTACTTTCTAGAATCTAGTTAATAGAAGACTATCAATATTTAAGGTGATTAACGTGGCTATTTCGAATAAAGACATCCAAAAACAGTTTAACGTACTGCGAAAAAACCTTTTAGACCTCAGCATGCGTAATCAACTTCTGAATTTTAAGCCACGCAAGACAGTTATTGAAGTTATAGATGAAATCTCAACAGAAATATATGAAATTCTTGTATTAAAAGAACAAAAAATGGAGTTTCTTCCCATAGAAGAAGAAGATTTAGATGAAGCTGAGGAAAATGAAGATGTTCAGTCAAAATTGACTGAAGAGGAAAGTGATTTACTATGGGAACTTCCACCACCTGATGTGGAAGTTGATGATCGACATAAAGACAATTTCCTTCAGACTGAACTGAATTCCAAAGAACTTCAAAAACGATTGTTCAGAATTAACCAGCAAGCAAACTCTGTTTTTGAGGAACAAGGTTATAATATACTTTATTTAGCCCTCGGAGTATTAGAATGGAGTGAATCATCTCACTCCAATAAAATGTATAAAGCTCCCTTAATTTTAATCCCGGTTCAGATGCAACGTGAGGGTGTAAAACGTTCCTTTAAGATCAACTATAATTATGATGATATTCTTACCAACATTTCTCTGAAAGCTAAATTGAATGATCAGGGCATCCAGTTACCTGACTTTGAAATGCCAGAAGATAAAAGTGGTATTTATGACTATTTCGAGAAAGTTAAAGATTTAACTGCCCACATGAATGATTGGAATGTTTCTAACAATATTTATCTTAGTTTTTTTAGTTTCTCTAAATTTGTCATGTATCAGGACCTGGATCTAGAAAACTGGCCTGAAGAATTCTCATTCCATGATAGTCCTATAATCAACGAACTCTTCAATCCTTCCGAATACAATAGCGAAACAGTTTTTGATCCAGACTCTGTAGATGATGCACTTAGTTTCAAAAACACTTACACGGTTCTGGATGCTGATTCATCCCAAATAGCTGTAATTGAAGATGCAAAGACCAGTAAAAATTTAGTGGTGGAGGGACCTCCTGGAACCGGTAAATCTCAGACTATTGTTAATCTCATAGCTGAATTAATGGCATCTGGAAAAACCGTACTATTTGTCAGTGAAAAAATGGCTGCTCTTGAAGTTGTTAAAAGCCGTTTAGATAGCATTGGTCTTGGTAGATTCTGTTTAGAACTTCATAGTAAACATTCAAATAAGAAAAAGGTTTTGGATGAATTAAAAAGGACCTTAAAAAATTCAGAATCAGGATCATATTTTAATGATGACAAGTTCGATGAACTGGATAACATTAAACTAGATCTCAATGATTATGCTCGTAGGATTCACCAACCATTTGGGAAGATGAAATTCACCCCATACTATCTTTATGGGATGAAAGAAGAGGCAATAGTACATTTTGAATCTAAAGAAAAAGAAATCCCAATAATAAACATTGAGAATTATTTATCCTACAACTACGATGACTGGAAAGAGGCTTTGAATAAATTAAATGACATGTCAGAACTTTTGAAAGTCATCCAACCTATTTTAAAACATCCATGGAGATTTTGCCACCCTGAAACCATTATTCCAACAGATATGCAGGAAATTAAAAGTTTACTTGGGGAAATTATTCTTAATATTGACCAAATCCAGCAAAAAACTCAGGATATTTCTAATGAAATGGGCATTTCACTACCCTTCAACTTAGAAGAGATAGATGAAGAACTTAAGATATCTACTATTCTAACTGAACGAGTAGTTGAGGCTGAAGTTTTAAATAACCCTGAATGGGATTTTAATAGTAAAAACGCAACTCTAATCATTTCAAATCTAGAAGAATACCGCAAAAAACAACCATTCCTTGCTAAATTCAATGATGATATTTTAGATAAAGATATTAACAGCATTCTAGAACATTTCAAAGGATTTTCTGAAAAAAAATTAAGAATCATCAGTGGAGATTACCGGAAGACCAAAAAAACAATTGAATCTTTCTACAACAAAAAACCTGTAACTAATGATGATGGACTTATAACTGATTTAAATGAATTAATCATATGCCAGGATTTAAGAAATGTTATTCAAGAATCAAAAGACAATGCTATGGCTCTTTTTGGTTCTGAATGGTTAAATGAAAATACAGATCCTGAAAACCTTAAAAAACTATCGCAATGGCTATTACAATTTAGAATACTCCTCAATGAAAATAAAATAAATGCAAAAGCCATAGAAGTTGTTAGTAAAGGCATTGATCCATCAATCGTCAAAACCAATGTTAATAACATCCAAACTGACATAGACCTGTTCCTCCAGAAATTCAATAATCTTTACACTTACCTTAAACTGGAGACAACATTAATATTTGAAACTGACTTAAATTATGTACAATTAGACAAGATAAAAACTCAAATGGGAATTTATCTATCTAATTTAGAATCATTAACGAAATGGTCTCATTTTTTACATCAAAAAGAAGAATTACCACCAATCTCTTTAGCATTGAAAGACCTCATTGACAATGATGAGATTGACCCTGATGATCTTATACCTATACTTAAAGGTAACATGGCGGACTCCCTTTTAAAAGAAGTATTCCGGGAAAAACCTGAATTAAGAAATTTCATGGCAGATTTACATGAGAATAAAATTAAAAAGTTTACTAACCTGGACCTCGATTTGTTAAGATCAAATCGTACTAGGATTAGTCAGAAGATTTTGGCAAATAAACCAGTCCCTTATGCCAGTTCTGCCAACTCCGAAATGGGAATTCTACAAAAGGAATTTCAGAGAAAAAGAAGACACATGCCCATCAGGAAGCTTTTAACATACGCTGGAGGACTTATACAAACGATTAAACCCTGCTTCATGATGAGCCCCCTATCCATTGCCCAATTCATCGAACCTGAGGCTGTTTCCAATCTCATCTTTGATGTAGTAATTTTTGACGAGGCAAGTCAAGTTAAACCAGAAGATGCCCTGGGAGCCTTCTTAAGAGGAAAACAAATCATAGTAATGGGAGACACCAAACAACTCCCACCAACTTCATTTTTTGATATTATGGTCCAAACTTCTGAGGAAACTGTTGATTATGATATGGAAGCTTTAGAAGATATGGAAAGTGTATTGCACCTTTGCAAACTTAGTTTCCCTACAAAAACATTAAGATGGCATTACAGGAGTAGACATGAATCCTTGATTGCTGTTTCAAACCAAGAATTCTATGATAATTATCTCTTTATTTACCCATCACCACATTACGATTCTGATGCACTCGGATTGCAATTTGTGCATGTTGAAGATGGAATTTATGATAAAGGTGCCAGTTCAATTAATCTAGAAGAAGCGAAAGCCGTTGTAAACGCTGCATTCAAACACTACAAGAAATATGGATATAATAAGAGTCTGGGAATTGCAACTTTTAACACTAGGCAACAACAGGCAATATTTGAAATTTTGGAAATTGAATTAAAGCGAAACCCAAATATGGAAGAATATTTTAGTAGCACCAACAAGGAACATTTCTTTGTCAAAAACCTGGAAACTATTCAGGGCGATGAAAGAGACGTTATAATGATTAGTGTTGGTTTTGGATTTGACGCTGACCATAAATTAAGCCAGAACTTTGGCCCATTAAATAGAGAAGGTGGAGAAAGAAGACTCAACGTTCTGGTAACCCGAGCTAAAGAAAAGTGTGTAGTATTTTCCAATTTCAAATATTCTGATTTGAGAGTTGGACCTGAATCACCTAAAGGCTTAAGATCCCTTAAAGTTTTTATGGAATATGCTGAAACCCGTAAATTAGTACAAATCCAAAAAACAGGGGAAGATTTTGATTCACCATTTGAAGAATCAGTTTATACCATGCTTAAAAGCTTTAATTACGAAGTCGAAAAACAGGTCGGCTGTGCAGGATACAGGATTGATCTGGCCGTGGTTGATCCCGCATCACCTGGAAAATATCTTTTAGGAATTGAATGTGATGGAGCAACCTATCACAGCTCACCCGTTGCTAGAGATAGGGATAGACTTCGCCAGCAAATCCTGGAAGGTCTTGGTTGGAATATATATCGAATATGGTCCACTGACTGGTATAAAAATCGATCTGACAGTCTAAAACGTTTATTAAAGGCTATTGAAGAATCCAAAAAACCAAAATCCGTGATCAGCGAAAAAGAAGAAGATAAAGTGATTCATGAACCAAAAATTGAAGTAGAAGATTACGAATTCTCTGAAGCTATGATAAAATCTCCAGAGATTACTGAATTTGAGGCCACTGAAAGTTTAGAAGATTTAATCCCTCCCTATGAAATCTGCCGTGATCTTGCAATATCCAAAAATTGTGAAATTCATGAAAAACCCATCCAAGAATTAGCTGCAGTAGTAAATCAGATTGTTGAATTTGAAGGACCAATCCATATCGACGAAGTTGTAAGACGGATCAGAACTTATTGGGGGCTCAAACGAGCAGGTAGGAGAATAAAAGAAGTTGTAACGGACGCTTCAGTGCATTCCCAACGAAATGGTGATATATTCATGAAGAGTGATTTCCTTTACTATACTAATTCTGGAATAATTGTTAGAAGGAGAGTTAAAGATCCGGCTCCTAAGATTGATCTTATTAGCTATGAAGAGATTCAAATGGCCATGATGATGGTTATAAAGAAACAATATGCTACTGAAGGGGATGAATTAATCACACAAGTATCCAGATTATTTGGGTTTAAATCTACACGTAGTAACACATATAATAAGATCAATTCGGTTTTATTGAATGCTTTGGATAGTGGTGAACTGGTTAAAATGCCTAACGGGATGATTAAGATTCCTAAGTAGAATATTAAGTTCTATTAATCATCAGATTCAATATCTTTACAAATGTTCTATAAATTATTTGGAGAGGTAATTATGGGTTATTTAGTCTGTGAAGAATGTGGAGGTTACTATGAGCTCCAGCCAGGGGAGTCACCAGAAGATTTCACCAACGAATGCAATTGTGGTGGGAACTTAAAATATATAGCTGAAATTGATAACATTGCTTGCCCTTCATGTGGTACTTTAAACCCTAAGTATGCTGTTTTTTGTTCTGAATGCGGCTATAACTTGCAATCAGACCAGTCAGCAAATTTTAAAACTGAAATTAAATTTTCTAAGGAATTTGATTTGAATATAGAAGAAATACTTGAAGATTGGGAAGTTTTCCATGCTTTAAGGGAGATCATTGCTAACGCTTTAGATGAACAAGTTCTGACAAATTCTAAAGATATTAAAATTTACAAAGATTCTCATGGTCTGTATCATATATCTGATTTTGGAAGGGGCCTAAAATATGATCATTTAACTCAAAAAGAGAATGATGAAAAATTAAATAATCCTGATGTGATTGGTAAATTTGGAATTGGATTAAAAGATGCTTTGGCTACTTTTGACAGGAAAGGAGTTAAAGTATTAATTAAGTCAAAACATGGTGATATTAAACTTGGAAAATCCCATAAACATGGTTTTGATGATTTAACCACATTACATGCATACATATCTAATCCCTCATCATCACATTTTGTTGGCACTGAATTTATCTTAGAAGGTGTCACTGATGATGATATGAGGAAAGCTAAGGATTTGTTTCTAAAATTCTCTTCGGAAAGAGTTATTGAAAAAACTAAATATGGGGATCTTTTAGAGAAAAAAGGTAATTCTGGTTATATTTACATTAGTGGTGTCAAGGTTGCAGAAGAAGAAAATTTCTTATTAAGTTATAACATCACCGCGCTCACTAAAAAGATAAATAAAGCACTTAATAGGGAAAGAAGTAATGTTGGGCGTACAGCATACTCTGATAGGGTAAAATCAATTCTTTTAGATAGTTCTAAGAAGGAGGTTGCTGAGATACTGGTAAATGATCTTAAACATTATTCAACCGGTCAGATGCATGATGAACTCAAATGGATAGATGTGCAGGAACATGCCAGTAAACTTCTAAATGCCAAGGAAGAGGTAATTTTCCTCACCTCAGAAGAGTTAGTTAATGATCCAGATATGGTTGAAAAGGCAAAAACTGGTGGATATAATATCATATCCATTCCAGAGAATTTGAAACATAAATTAAATAACAGTACAGATGTGAATGGCGAAAAAATCCGAGATTTAGGTCAATTTTATAATGAGTATAAAGAGAGTTTTGAATACAAATTTATTAATCCTAATAGTTTAAATACACAAGAAAAACTGGTTTGGGCAAAAACAGAAAAAATTTTAGACCTAGTTGGTGGTATGCATCATAATGTAAAGGAAATTAAAATTTCAGAAACAATGCAAAAAGATTATACAACTTTCCAGGAAGCCGGAGGTCTCTGGGATAGTTCAATGGGTAGAATAATAATAAAAAGAAGTGAATTAAACAGTTTAGAGAGTTATGCTGGTGTTTTACTTCATGAAGTTTGCCATGCTAAAAGTGGGGCAGCTGATGTAACTAGGGATTTTGAAAAAGCATTATCAGATTTATTAGGTCTTTTAGCTTCAAAAAATTTGAAAAAATAATAATTTTATGAAAATCTCGATTAACTTTAAGTTAAATGGGATTTATTTTTCGCCACAACTCACTCAAAAATTAGAACCTTTAACTACGTGTCACTTTAAGAATAATCATATGTCCCAATATCTATTCTTCAGTTGTATATATCTACAACACCTTTTTTTTGAAACAACACCTTCATATTTCAATTGCCTAATCCAAGTCTGATCATGAGTAGTAATAAAAACTGCTTACCTTTAAAAAAAATTTACTAAAGAAGACATATCTGCCTCTAGGGTGCATCCACACTCATCATAACATCATCCCGGATTATAAAATCAATATACCATAAGTGAGTTCTTCCTCTTGTGCCGGGTAAAGACAGATACTCATACTATCCTGATGTCCTTCCCTGTGCAGGGGTGTGCCTTCACCATGGAAGCTTACCTTAAAATTAACTCCCACACCTTCTGATGCAAGATGGGCATCAAAGTGTTCCTTATAAGTCCATGGATGTACGTCTCATTTTGCAATCTTTCGCCTCACCCAATCCGTTTTTTTGGCCCCATATAAGTCTCACAACATCAAATAAGGATCTTCAACCCAGAATACCAGAAATTACCGCTTCTGAGAATTATTATTCTAATTTTAAGATTCAAATAACTAATTATATTATATTTAATAAAATAGATATGAATATAATTACGTTGATTAAAAGATTTGAGGGGATTTCATGGTTTCTAACGACGAAATTAAGATAGGGCTTGAATGTAAAAAAGAGGGATTAGATCCAGATGAAACCTTGGAAAAAATTCAAGTGCCCTTCAAATGGCCTGGTGAATCTTATTTATTTAATTTTGGTTCAATGCCTGTTGAAGAATTAACTAGTCGTATTGATAAATTATTGACCAAACGAGGATATAGTTGGAAGATGGAACACTTTCACATGGTGTTTGTATTAGATTAACTAATTCAGGGGTACGTGGAGATATACCTAAATTGTATCGATTTGAGTTTGGGATATACTCAAGTAGGGGAAGTACGTATTTTGAGATTGCCCCATCATTTAAAGGATTAATAATGTCCATGGACAAGATATGGAATGGAAAAAATTATCTTCATAACGAGTTAGAAGCAATTGTTAATAAAATCAAATATTTAAAACCATTCAAGGGTTATCTGGTATGTGATAAATGCAACAGGTACTATAAACTACAGTTTGGTGAATCCCCATATGATTTCACCGATGAATGTGAATGCAGTGGGAAATTAAAATATTATGAAAATATTGATTATCTACCAAAATAAGAATGATGAATCCATTGTATTTGAGAGGATTAACATTTAGAAAATAATGTTCAAATACTTCTAAAAGGAAAAACACCCTTTTCCATATATTCTTTTTCAAGCCAGGCTTTTAAAATAGGTTCTGAAATACCATAAAGACCTTCGGTAAGTTTTACTAAACTCATGTCCTGTAATTTATTCAGGGGGTGACTTATGGATCCACTTTTAACACCCAAATTCTCCGCTATATCTTTTCGCCGTATAGGTCCATCCAGGAGGTGTGTTATAATTTTTTGCTCCTGTAAGGTTAATCTGCTCCACTGGTTAATTAAATGAATTCCAAGATAGGGAAGAGTCCGGTTAAATTCTTCCCTTACCATACTCTCATCTAATGGAACATCCTTTCTGAGTAATTTGGCAAAGGTATTTACATAAAATGGGATACCCTTAGTACACGAATAAAATCTTTCAAAACCACCACTATCCATCAGTAAGGAGGGTAACTTTTCTTTTAAATAATTCTCCACAGTTTCTTTGGTAAAAGGGTGTATTTCTACATTGAGCATTCTCCCACCAAAGGCACCTTCACTACCAGCTATTTTTCCAATGATAGAATCTGTGGATGTTAAAGATCCTGAAAAAACATAAGCTACATTTTTTTGATTTCCAATTACACTTCTAAGAAACCATAAAAAGCTATCTAAGGAATTGCCTAAATCTTTGAGAACTTGAAATTCATCAATAATCAGGATAGTTCCTTTAATCTGCTCAGTGTGTTCTTCATAAATTACCTGTGGCAGGTCCAAAACAAACCTGGAAAGCTTCCTGTAATCATCTGCAGTTTTAGGTATGGGAACTGGCACTCCTCCAGCATCCACAATATCCCCCAAACTAAAGTTTTTCGTTTTGAAAAACTTCGAAAATTTCTTTATTGCAGTAAAATAGTTTTTCTTCTGACATTCTTCCATTAGACTATCATAAAGATGTTTCATAATGCCCATTTCAGTCAGGTCACCCATTTGATATCCTGAAGTAGCTGATAAATCCATATAACAGGTGAAATATTCATCATTTAACTCTTTTTTTATTTTTTTAAGTAAAACCGTCTTCCCCACTCCCCTTATTCCCGAAATTATTATGGTTGGCGAAGAACCTGTGGCTGTTGTTTCTAATAGGTTTTTAATCCACAAAATTTCCTGTTCTCTGTTATAAAACTGCTCATCAGTTAACTCTGCATCAGTTCCCCACGCTATGTCCTCCATTTTTATTACCACCCTTATATTGAGTTTCCGTCTACGTAATGTTTTTTACAATACATCCCATACATAATGTAATTAACAATACATAATATGAATCACAATAGTAATTATAAGTATTGTATTTTACAATATATAATGTTTTTTAGATTATACGGAAGTTAAAGAGATTTTCATTCATCACGCTGTGGAATAGGGTTTGAGTTAGAAGTTTAAACTAATTTCCGTTAAAGCGATCTTTATCATTATTAGTGCATATCACTGATTATAGTGATAAATTTTCATCATATGTGCAGTGTTGACTGGGCTAAACCCCTCAAATCGGATAGAACTGACTTTATTCATTATATTTTTTGTTAAATCGAATTTTATCCTTAGAAAGACTATCTATAAATACTAATTTTTATTAATGAGTTGCCTCTTACTAAAAATATTCATTTAAATTATGATTATTGCCCCCAATTAGTAATAAAGGTTGTGTAAAATGTCATACCTGGTCTGCTATAAATGTGATGTGTACTACGAAGTGGAAACTGAAGAAGAAGTCATGGAGTTAACCCATTGTGAATGTGGTGAGAAACTAATTTATTTTGAAAATTTAGAAGACTCATACAATGATGTTAACCAGGAATCTTTTTATGAAGCTTTAAATGAGGCCGATGGAGCATATATCGATTTGGATGAAGCCAGTGGTGAACATATGGCACCCGGTTATGTGGGTAATCAGCAGGTGCGGGAGATCATATCTAGTGGAACAACCTTCACTGAGAAAAAGGCATCTCAATATCAAAAAATCCAGCAAAACGGAGAAATATTAACCTATACCGGTGTTATACTGTTTATAATATCACTCTTTGCCATCTTCCTTACACTAAACTTTTTCTATGCCCTGTTAACTCTGGCCGGTGTTTTCCTGGGTGTCTACGGTAACTCTCTAACCACCGAGAGCAAAAAAGAAGGTTACAGCTGGAAAAAGGGATTGGAAGGAGAAAAAGTGGTTGCTGATTATTTGAATACACTACCCAAGGATTACTATGTCTACAACGATGTGAAGTTACCTGGAAAGGGAGGTAACATTGACCACATAGTAATTGGACCCACCGGTATCTACGTTATTGAAACCAAAAACTACACTGGAAAGTACCGCATAAAAGGTAACCAGTGGTTATACTATAAAAATGGACAGCCCATGGAAATAAAAAATAATCCCGGAACCCAGGTCCGGAAAAACACTAAGGATCTGGTTAACTTCCTGGGTGAAAAAGGTATATCCACCAATGGATCATGGATCACCGGTTTGGTGGCATTCATCTGCCCGGATTTCCGAGTACTGGAAACACCTAGAAACTACAAGGTTCTCCTACCCAAGACAGTTCCAGAGTACATAATCAATGGCAGAAAAGAATCAAACATGGAGTTACTGGGTAGAGCTGCTCTGGAACTGGAACCATGCTGTGTGGAGCTTAGTTTAGCCCGCTTTTGATCATTTAAATCTAGTTTTATTAATATATAAATCAATTTCATTCAGATTGCCGGTAAGCCTAGTTAAGAATATAATGAATTTAAATTAAAGTCAATGAGAAATTTTCTTTAATTTCAATTTAAACAAAAGTTTATATAATACTTATTATTAAATAATTATTAAACATTTAGTGTAGGATTATTAAAAAAAGATTGGATTAAAGCTAATTGAATCATCAACATATTTTTATATTATGCTGTAAAAAGTATAATTAGTAACTTTATAAGCGATAATATGGTTCAACTAATGATTGATAAAACTAAAAAAGTAAGTAAAATCGTCTTTATTGATATGCTTTTTGAATCAGAAGGTGAGGAAATGGAAGAAGATGCTGATTTTTTAAGAGAAATTGAGGAAGCATATCAATTACGTGATGAAGGAAAGTTTCATCATATGAATGCTGATAAATTCCTTAAAGAGTTACGAAAATGGTGAAAAAGGAATTTATTGACTTAAATGATGTTTTTCCCGAAGTAGAATTCACTGATTTATTTATTTCTCATTATTCTAAACGCCTTAAAAGTGGAGATTGGAAAAAGAAAGTTAGGATTCATATTAAGAAAATAATATGTGACCCTTTTGTTGGAAAACCAATGAAACACGCAAGAAAAGGAACAAGAGAAATATATATCAATGATTCATTCAGATTATCTTACTGTTATTCTAAAGATCAAGAAGTTTTACTCTTTCTAACATTATATCCTAAGAAAAAACAGAAGAAAAACTAGTTAATTGTTTTAACTTTTAAATCTTATTGAAAATAATTCATTCAACTTATTTTAAACTAAATTATATAATTAAATAATAAATTTAAATGTGAATTGGGGGTAAATAATGACACGAAACGGAAATTCAATGCCTCTACTTAATGCAAGGGTTCATAAAATAGAGACAGCTCGAAGTGTACCCTCAAAAGAAAATGCTCAAAGGGGAAAAATCCCCTTTTTTAAAGAAAAATAAACTCTCTGAGGAACCCGATATCTCCCCTGAGTATCAGTAGGAACGGAAAAAATACATCAGGAAACCCATCAAACGGTAAACGGATAAAAATAGGAACTGTTCGTGACTTTTCAAAAAGATATGGATTATAGGTAAGACCTACACTCTTGAAATAAATTATGGAGTGGATAAAGCCTTCACCTATATAGTTATTAAACAATACCCTGAGCCATCATTGCCTTTGCAACTTTAAGAAATCCCGCAATATTAGCTCCAACTACATAGTTTCCTTCAAATCCATATTCTTTAGCCATTTTATCAATATTTCTATATATTTCAACCATGGTTCTTTTTAATCGTAAATCAACCTCATCAAATGACCAGTGCATATTTGAGCTTCTTTGTGCCATTTCCAGTACACTGGTTGTAACTCCTCCAGCATTAGCTGCTTTTCCTGGTAAGAACATTAATCCAGATTTTAAGAATAATTTAGTAGCTTCGGGAGTTGATGGTTTATTTGCTCCTTCTGCAACATACTTAACTCCATTATTAATCAATTTTCTTGCTGATTCTTCATCTAACTCATTTTGAGTAGCACAGGGAAGAGCTATATCACATTTTATATTCCAAAGACCATAACTACCTTCTTTATAGATGGTGTCAGGAAAATCATTTAAGTATTCATGGATACATTTTCTTTCTTCTTCTTTGATATGTTTTACAAACGGAATAGAGATTCCATTTTCGTCATTAATGTAACCTTTAGAGTCAGACATAGCAATAACTGTTGCTCCAAGTTGTATAGCCTTTTCCGCTGCATATATGGCCACATTTCCTGAACCAGAAACTATTATCTTTTTACCTTCCAAAAATTCTCCCCTTGCTCTTAAAGCTTCTTCCAATATATAAATAAGCCCATAACCTGTGGCTTCTTTTCTTACAAGAGATCCACCATATTCTATTCCACTTCCGGTTAATACACAATTGTGTCGGTTTGCAATTCTATTATACTGCCCAAACATATACCCCACTTCTCTTAAACCCACACCAATATCCCCAGCAGGGATATCAATATCCGGCCCTATGTAATTCTTTAGTTCAGTCATGAAACTCTGGCAGAATCTCATAACTTCAGCATCGGATCTGCCTTTGGGATTGAAATCACTTCCACCCTTTGCACCGCCAATTGACATACCGGTTAGACTGTTTTTTAAAATCTGTTCTAATCCTAATAATTTAAGAACCGATAAATTAACCGACTCATGAAAACGAAGCCCTCCCTTATAGGGGCCAAGTGCACTGTTGAACTGAACACGAAAACCTCGATTCACCTGTACTTCTCCATTATCATCAACCCACGGTACTCTAAACATCACCACTCTTTCAGGTTCTAAAAATCGTTCTAAAATCTTTGCTTCCTTAAATTCAGGATGCCTTTCAAACAATACATTAAGACATCTTAAAATCTCAGTTGCAGTCTGAATGAACTCTGGTTCATAAGGATTTTTTCTCTCAAGCTCTTCTAAAACATCATCTACGTAGGTCATATCTTCATCTCCTAATTTTCAGGTGGTAATCACCAATACCACTTATAATAATATATTAAACGTTTCATAACCATAAAATCCTATTTTCAGAGGTTATTCTTCATTTTAACATCATTTACCTTAACTAAATTCTGATAAGATTCATCAGGAGTAGCAATTTTTTTTCTTCAGGTACATAATCTAGCTACTATTTAATAATCTATAGATTATTCATCCTTATAATGGTTAACCTAATTTTAAACGTCCTTTTTTTGGTTCATAGACAATGCTTTTACTTTTCAATATTATCAATATTGCATGGCTTCATCCGCATTTAATATTGTGTTCGGATAGTTCTTTAAAAACAGCGTATTTTGGAACTGTACCAGAATCCTGGAACGCAAGTCATGAGAAATACATTAAATCTTATTGATTTTTTGAATGAAAGAGATATTTCCCACCAGGAAAACCTGTATAAAATCTTTAGTTGCATTTAACTGCCCAGACTTTAAACCTCACCGAAGCTGCAGACCGATTATTCAAGTACTATATCACTGCCGAAGCCGGGGACTATCTAAACACCACCAACGTCACTTTGAAGAATGGCTACACTGGCTATGAATATACTTATGGTGGTACCGGGGCATCTTCTGGTAAAGCTTTAGATTGTAAAACCTATATATTCACCAAAGACAATAAAACAGCATATTATATACAGTTTGCTACACCAAGAGGAGGATTTGAACAGTATAAAACCACATTCGAGAATATCTTAAATAGTGTAACCATAAGCTAGTGTCTAATCTGGAAAAACTATTATTTTACCAGTGCAACAGGGATATTCAAACAAAATCTATTTTTTTTTATCAATGCAATGGGTTAGATATATAAAAAAAATTCTGGCCTATCAAAACTTTTTTTTACTGGCTTGTCCATTTACCTGGAAAATTATCATCCAATCCCCTTCATACCCCCATTTTTTTTATATGAAAAAATATATTGCACTTGAGAAGGTTGAATTACTAAAAAAATTGGGTTATGAAACAAAACAAATCCAGATATATCTGAAATAACATCAAAAACAACAGGAAAGGATTCAAAAAGGCAAATAATTCCACTGCCAGTATTAAAGAATATTTATATGATTTAAGGATATTAAAATAGAATATTGATTTAATGTGTATATTTAAGGGTATTTAATGAATATTTTAATAAATTTGATATTTAGGTAATTCACTTTTAGTTGATTTTTAAAAAAAATAAGTTTTCCAACAGTTTCTGTGTGAAACTGTTGAATACAGGGTTTAATTCTATTGTGATATACGCCTTAACTACTTGCTATCACTTGTGCTGAGCTGCTGTGAGCAGTAGGTTGACCTACCCAAGCCTGGCCAGAGTAGTCAGCATCAACCCAGCTGTTACCATTCCAGACCTCAACAGATCTGTGGTTGGATGAGTAGCTGTTTGAGTATTGAACTATTCGTGCTTTTGTACCTGATGAAGTTAATTGACTGTACATTGCATTACTAACATCCCAACAATCCCCACTGTAACCACTGCTACTGTAACTTCGAACAGTAGTTGCATAGGTCTTCTTGGAAGATGTTGATGTTTTTGAGCTTGTTGTAGTGTCAGTACTGGTATCTTCACCAGATGCAGCCTGAACTTCAGCTACATGTTGATCCCAGGTTTCCATAGCTTTTTCAGTGTCATTACCTACAACACCGTCAACTATTAAACCGGATTCTGTTTGGAAATCCCTGACAGCTTTATCAGTGTTAGCACCGAATTCACCATCTATATCTCCAGAGTAATATCCGAAATCAGTTAACCATTGCTGGATTTCTTTAACCTTGTCACCATTGGCTCCAAGTTTCATTATCTGTGATTGGTTAGTGGAATTATTTCCATCATTTCCCAGAACTTTTGTAGTGTTCTCCCCGAAGGGTTTGTTGTTCTGAAGCATATTTTCTGTTGCTTTTACATCAGCACCAGTAACTCCAATTTGGAAACCATCATAAGAAATTCCTTCATTTGAATTTTGGTCACCCACAGCTCCCACAATAGGGACTACTGCGATAACCATGCTTAACATGCATACAATAGCATAGCTAGAATATCTATTAATTATATCGCCTCCACGCCCCGAAAAATTAGAATTTTTTATAGGACTTCTCTTGACTTACATTACATGGAAACAACTTCTCTTATAAAGGTATGGAATTTTGCACTTTAAAAGGGCACGTACAGACCCTTTTTTTAAATTTAAGACTCATTTTAAGGTTATTGTAACAACTGGGTAGTGATAGACTGACTGCGTTGGTATTTTTAGTAAATGAGCTCAATTTATAGCTTGTTTCCCATAAATGGACTTATTCGAATCGTTTCTATCCGTGAGATACTCTCCCTTATCCTATCTAAAAAGGAATAAATGAGGCGTTATACTTATAAAGAACTCTAAATCAACTATTTTAGTCAAAATAACTGATAATATAAGTTAATGTAATTTAAGGGATTTTAAGGTCTTTTTTATCAAAAGAAGTTATATTAATTTTTTTTAATAAATTTTAGACTTTAAAATACTCATGAATCACTTTCTTAAGTTATTAAATAACTTTTATATAATAATTATTAATAATATATTTAAAGTAATTTTTATATCAATGAATCAATTAGGCTTGACTTAACTAATTAAAGGGGTTTACAAGATTCAATAACTAATTTTAAGATCATCCCCAAATCTCCTGTATCGGTCATTGCAGTTTAAAACAATCAAATTCTGTAGTGTTCGGGTCACAGCGGTGTAAACCACTGAGTCCAGGTTTTTATTACCCCCATTCCAGTGTTCTGGGATTAATAGAATTACATTGGGAGATTCCCAACCTTTAAACTGGTGTATTGTACTTATTTTCAGACGTTCATCTGTTATAGATGAGATTTTTTTATTACGCCATTTGGAACTATTTTTGGTAAGAAATATATGGTCACAGGGAATGTTGTGATTGTCGAAAAATTCCACGAGCTCGGTTCCCATCTGATTTTTCGGAAGAAGTATGACCATTTCAGAAGGTTTAAACCTCTTTTTAGATATCTCCTCCTGGTCGAAAGTGTTATATGCTTCGTGAACTTTAACAAGCCAGTTTTCACCCTGAATATTATCCCATCTTAAAAAAGATGGCCTATCATTAAATAGTGTTTGGGCATAATCAAATTCAACAGATGAGGATAATCCAAACTCTTCACTGAATCTATTGGCCAGTTGGGATATTTCTTTAGGCAGACGGTGGATGGTGTCTAGTTCTGCCCACCGACCACGGAACTGGACATTTTTCATCTTACCATCAATCCAGGATAATTCACGGTCGTATATATTCTGTTTCTCATCACAAACCAGGAAAAGTTCATTCCGGTTATTTAAGAACTTTGATAGGAAGTTATACCATTCCCAACTGTAATCCTGTCCTTCATCAATTAGTATGGCATCATATTTGAATTTTTCAAGGATTTTAGTCTCGATTGACTCTTCCCGTACATAGTTATTTGATTCCACCAGTACTTCATTATTTGATTCTTCCCGTACTTTTTTAAGTGCTTCTTCCAGTACCGCAACAATATCATCGAACCTGGAAGGTGTGGGTAGAAAAAATTCATTTAATAGGTCCCTGCAGAACCCATGGAAATGTCTGAAGGTGATGTTGGACCAGTTGAAGTTGTAGGGGCTCTCTTCTATCATTTCTTTAATGAAATACCATAAGTTGCGGTTGTAGGTTATCACCAGGACTTTTTGATTTCGCGTGGCCAGTTTAGCTGCCCTTTGGGCAAGAACTAGTGTTTTACCACTGCCAGCGGCACCACGGAGTCTGCGGTGTCCTGGTTTAGGTATGGTGAGCTGTTTCTGTTGTGTGGTCAGTTCAATACCAGTTCTCCTATCAAGGTGATAGGGTGGATGCAACCATTTTTCCAGTTTAAGAGCCCATTCCGGATTCATGAATCGGTCTTTCCTGAAATCATAACCTGGAACAACCAGATAAAGACTATCCTCATCTAAATCATCACATCCGGCCACTGTAAGGTAAGGGTACTCTTCATACAGTATCTGCGCTGGGTAACTTTCCATATGGTGCAAGTATATCCCGGTTTTGAATATTACAAAACTTTTGGGGTTCTGGTCTATTTTTTCGCTGATTTCAGGTACTAACTCCTGTATTAATTTATTGCGATAGTAATCAAGCTGCTTTTTATTGGCTTTGGGGGTGTTGTTCTGGCAAGATCCATCAATGATCTTGTAGATCATGAGACCTCCTTCCGGATTTAAAAGAACCAGATCAGGGTGAGAGCCATTAAAAAAAGGACGCCAGTAAATCTTCCAATAACCAGGCAAATAATCATCTAAAAAATTAATAAATGTAAGCTCCCCTTCACTTAAATCATGGAATGTTTCTAGTTTTTTCCTTGATGGAAACAACCTTCCCTCCAACTTAAAACCTCCCTGTAATATACTATCCCCTATCTAGCCTGCAGCCTGCTGGCTTATGGTCTGACTGTCAATATTTACTTTGTGATGTTTTATCAGTAATGCAATTATTTGTATAACTCTAATATTGCATAACTTTTATATAAAAATTATTATTTTAATTTGGAGTGCATTGAAAAGGAGAGTATTAAAAAGAAGTGTATTAAAGAAATTTGAGATACAAAAAATAGTGGTTAGGTATGATATTAAATGTTTATGGACTTTAATTAAACTTTAAATTCCTCTTGGATAAATATAATGGATTCTAATACGGGATCTTTGGACCATGTTCCTATTTCAGTATGGATCTTTTGATTCCATATTACAATAACTTCACAAAGAGGGTCCAGTTGAATTGCAAAGGATTCCTGGGGATTATCAGGGTCCAGGTACACTGCGTAACTGTCTTCTGACTGGTGGGTGGTCCACTGGTAAAACCTGAGATTGGAGAAAACTTGGGGGAGTTTCTCCTCAAGTAACTGGTACAGATCCTTTCCAAAACCTGAATATCTTACCTGTACATTATCCAGGGTTTCCTCCTGAAACTCATCAAGTGGTGTTAATAGATCACCAATCATACTCCTCCCACCATAATATTTCCCCGCTAATAAGATTTCCCGGTATGTTTCTTTTATATTGTTCCAGGTCTGTGATTTATTTATCCTAAAACTGTGTGTTAATAAAAACTAAAACATGTAGTAAATAAAAAAAATATGTACCTTAAATAATATAATTAAAAACTGGAAGAACATGGGCGAAATTGGCATATTTTACTGGTAGGATATGCATGGAAATCTAATTAAAATAAAGGGGGATTTTGAATGGATGAGAAAAAAGGTGTAGATGCCATGTTTAATGACATGATTAAGACCATTAAAGAAAAACAGGTCGATCTGGACAATGCCATAGCCGAGTACACCGGGGGACCAGTTAAACCAGCAATTGATGTCATGGAAAACGAAGAAGAAGTGGTGGTCAAAACTGACTTGCCTGGTTTTAAACGTGAAGATATAAAAATCGACCTAACCGAGGACACCCTGGAAATCAATGCAGAATTCTCCAAGGAAACTGAGGAAGAAGGTGAAGAAGAGGGAGTAACCTTCCACAGGAAAGAAAGACGATTCGGATCAGCTGCCCGGACTTACATACTACCCGCCAAGGTAAAAATCGATGATGTCACTGCCAGCTTTAAAGATGGAGTCCTCACGGTCACCATGCCCAAACTGGAGAAGAAAGAAACCTTCAATGTTAAAATCGATTAAAGATCATTAGGCAAAATACCATATACCTATTGAAAACCTATTTCCTAAAAAAATTTGTAAATACTAAAAACATGGTTATTTACTAAAAAAGTTTTAATGGGGTCAAATATCATCCCCCCTAATTTATTTATATTATTGTTTTTTGCAGTGTTTACTATGGTAATAGTAGTGATGAAATAGTAATCTAGTCTAATAATTTTAACTAGTCAAAAATAAAATACTTATACTATCAGGTATAATAAAATAGATTAGTATATTAAAAAATATTTAAACCTTGTAGTATAACAAAATGAACTAAAATTAGATGTGATATCATGCCTATTTTACCCATGGGGATCCCTCAGGATGTGGATAAATTCTTCTATAACCGGGAAAAAGACCTTAAAAAATTAAAAAATTATATCAATGCTTTAAATTTAGATGTTGCCGAACAGATACTGGTAACCGGATTTAGAGGTGTTGGTAAAACCTACCTCTTAAAGAAGCTGGCCAGGGATCTTCCAGATAACATACTGGTGGCCTACGTGGACATCTCACGAATTTATGGTGTGCAGAAGGGCAAGATCACTGAAGAACTGATAATGAAGGAGATTTTAACCTCACTGAATCAATCTCTCACCAAAAAAGAAAGCTACCCCTCCAAAATAAAAAGATCCCTTACAACTGCCCTTCATAAAATCAACTGGAAGAAATACGATTTTAAAGAAGCAGGAGGGATTCTGGGAGTTGACATACCCCATGTTAGTGATGATTACGATAAACTAAGCCATTTCGTCATGCAGTTTCCCCAAAAATTAGTGGATTCATCATCCGGAAACCTGAAAGGGGTTCTGGTAATCATTGACGAATTCCAGCTCATTGGGGAACTGGATAACCCCACTGCATTTTTCTGGATGATCCGCAGCTACACCCAGGAGCAGGATAATGTAACCTACATCTTCACTGGTTCCACATCCAAAACCAGTGATATTGTGGAGATGATTAATGGAAATAATGGAGCCTATGGGGGGCGAATGATCCAGTTCAATGTGGATCCCTTCACCTCTGATGAAACCAGGAGGTACCTATCGGAAAAGGTACCGGAAATAAATTTCACCAGTGATGGTTTTGCACGTTTCTATCAATGTACCAGGGGAATACCGGCTTATATCAATAGTTTCTGCAATACACTTTCAGCAGGGGAAGTTTACGATGAAAATATGATTAAGGAAACGTTCTTTGAGAAAATGGATCAGATTATCATCATGTGGATCAGAATTTGGGGAAGTCTTTCGTATCACGAGAAGGAGATTCTGATAAATCTTGCTCAATCAGGACCTCAAAGGTGGACTGAACTCATGGAAAACACGGATCTATCCAGGGGGACCCTGGCCAAATATCTGGATATCCTCAAAAACAAAGGAATAATCAATATCGAGGCAAAAAATTATAAAATAGGTGATTTAATGCTGGAAACATGGCTCCAACATAGAGAAGAGCTTGATGGTTATTATCCTCCTTAAATAGATTTACCCTTCAATGGATTACCCACTCAATAGCTTCCTCCAATCAATAGACCTTCACCCATTAACAGATTACCAATCAATCCTTTCCGTTAATAGATTCACCAATCTAATAGACTTCATCAATTAATAGATTACCAATCAATAACTTTATCTATCAATGGAATCATCAATCAAATAGATTTTATCCATTAATAATAACCATTATGTTGCTTATAGTGCCTGTAACCTTCTTTTCCACGCGGATGGTTTTGGCCATTGCCACTTTTTCATATTTGACTATTGATTCCTTCTTATTTTTAATCCCGGCAATGGATAAGACTGCCATACCCATGCTCAATAGTGCTCCGAAGATCACTACCAGGTGCAGTCCACTGGTGAGACTAGCTGCTGCTGTCCCGTAAAGTTCACTGGCCTGCATTAATTCTGGTGAGATGGCAGAGTGCAGTATCAGCCCGGCATAACACACAGCAAAGACCATACCCAGGTTTCGGGTGGTGGCTATAATTCCAGATGCCATACCTGATTTATCTGAGGGTAACTCTGACATAATCGCCTTGTTAATAGGTGACTGGAAGAGTGCTGCCCCTAATCCCAGAAGGCCCAGTCTGAAGAAAACATCCCATGCATTGGAGTTCACTGTTAGCTGGGTCATGGAAAGCAGGGCCACCGCTGATACCACCCCACCCATGAATGCCGGGAACCTTGAACCGAATTTATCGGATATTATCCCACTTATGGGGGATACAGTCATCATTAAGACTGGTGATGCGGTTAAAACCAGTCCAGTGGTGAACTGATCAAGGTGCAGAACCTTTTGTAGATAGAATGGTATAGAAAAGAACATCATGTACATGCACAGGTAGTTAAAGTGCAGGCTGAGGTTGAATGCACTGAACTTCCTGTTTTTGAAGAGTTTCAATTTCAACACCGGATTTTCAGTCCTGATCTCCTGATAAATGAATAGAACCAGGCTGACCAGGGCCATGATTCCGGTGATGATTGCAGTGGTGTAGCTGGCATTTTCCACCATGTTCAGGGTGTACACTGTTAAAAACAGGCATATGAACTGGAGTACGGTCCCGGGTATGTCCCATTTAACCGGACTCTTCTGGCTGCGTTTCAAGATCAGGTAACAGAAGGCGAAGTCCAGGATTCCCACTGGCAGGTTCACCAGGAATATGGATCTCCAGCCCAGAAATCCGGACATTATCCCTCCAATGGCAGGGCCCAGTGCCAGGCCTGCGGCTATGGCCACGGCATATATTCCCAGGGCTCTTCCCAGCTGGTGGGAGGGGAATGATTTTCTCACCAGGGCCATGGAAACACTGATCATCATGGCTGCTGCCAGGCCCTGCAATCCCCTGAAAATAATCAGTGATTCTATTGATGGTGATAAACTACAAAGCAGGGATGTTACCACGAATCCGGCCAGACCGGCCAGATATACCCGTTCCTGGCCCCAGAAGTCTCCGGCACGTGAGAAAAACAACACAAATCCCAGGAGGGTGATGAGGTAACTGGTTAGAACCCACTGGGCTGTGGCTAAACCTACTCCAAAGTAGACTGATATGGTGGGTAGGGATACGTTGATTATGCTGGCGTTTATAGGAACCATCATGGTTCCCAGAGCTAGTGCTAGCAGGATTTGCCATTTCTTGTCGTAACCTGTGATTTTACCATGACCCGGGAGAGGGATTTAAATAATGAGCAGATAATCCCTTATATCCACTTGGTAATAGCATTTTCACAGTTAAAAAAAACCTGTTAAAAGAATTTAAAAGATTTGGTTGCGTTTTGATATTTTTAGAAATAAATTTACCTATAAATCTCAATTAAAATTACACCTTCATAACAAACTATTAGTACACTATTAAATAAGATAATCATCCTTTATAAATGTTGTTAAGATCTCTACATCCCCTT
>Ga0074198_1000154_pt1 | contig 98719 bp, 82 predicted proteins | sample EPASupsiteSAE323_FD_64527 | JGI IMG/M metagenome (GOLD analysis project Ga0074198, IMG submission 64527) | Bioremediated contaminated groundwater from EPA Superfund site, New Mexico - Sample SAE3-23 | ecosystem: Environmental > Aquatic > Deep subsurface > Groundwater > Contaminated ... | reverse complement strand
GACCATAACCAGTAACAACACCTGCGCCTGGTGCTTCTACGGATGCCATATCAAAGTTAACACAGCGATGAGTAACAAATTGATCCAATTCCACAAAGGTATTGGCATCAAGTAATTTTTCTACACGCTCACGAGCAGTTAACTTACCTGTAGCATGTTGTTTGTCAATGCGTTTTTGACCGCCACCAAGCTTTATTTTTTCCTGTCTCGCTTTTAAATCTTCAATTTTTTCTTGAACTGTAGCCATTTTACACCTCCAACAACATTCAAATATCACTATATAATAAGACTATATAGTTTGCAATATTTTATAATTGTATACATTATATAATCCTGTTATAAAATGTCCATTTCCCACTCATAAAGGTTTTATAAAACGTACTACTACTACGTTTTATCTTGCCTTACAAAAGTCTGATATTTAGACATTTATAGCGTTATTATAACCTATTTACGCTCAGACAATTCTAACAAAATGCCACCCGTTGCTTTAGGATGAACAAAAGCAATTTTAGCTGCACCTGCACCATAACGAGGAGTCTCGTCAATCATGCGTACACCCTTTTCTTTAAGATCAGCAATTGCAGCTTCAATATTGTCTACGCGTAAGGCAATGTGTTGTACACCTTCGCCATTTTTTTCAATAAACTTTGCAATCGGTCCATCTGGAGCAGTGGATTCCAAAAGTTCAACCTCACTATCGCCACAAGGAATAAAGCAAACTTTTACTTTTTGTTGTTCAACCGTTTCTTCACCCATAACCGTCATACCAAGAACTTCTGTATAAAATTTCTTAGCTTGTTCCAAATCTTTAACGGCAATACCAATATGATCTACTTTTAATGTTTTAAACATAATAATAATCCTCCTCAAACAGTTTTATCGCAATACACTTGCCATTATGTCCTTCACAACAGCATAAGGATTTTTTTCTCGAGAATCCACACTAGCTACTAAGTTATCCATCTGTCCATCATCGGATAGCTTTTTGCGGACGTGACGTCCAATCTGTTCATCAAGCATTGACAATAATTCACTGCGTGTCCGTTCGGTACGCCTTTTGGAAAATTGTCCTGATTCTTTGGATTGAGCAATATGTTCACTGATGGATTCTGCCAATTCACTAATACCTTCACCCCGATGGGAAATCACTCGTTTAATTGGCGGACGCCACTGGGCCTTCAACTGATTAAGATCCAGCATCATTTCCAGTTCCGTATTCAAACGATCTACACCATCATGGTCAGCCTTATTGATAGCAAAAACATCACCTATCTCCAAGATTCCAGCTTTAATAGCCTGAATATCATCACCTAGACCAGGCACTAAGACAACGATAATGGTATCAGCCGTTTTAACAATATCAACTTCTGATTGCCCCACACCCACAGTTTCCACTAGAATAACGTCTCTGCCGGCAGCATCCATAATTTTTATGGCTTCCGCTGTTTTACGGGATAATCCGCCTAAACTGCCTCGAGTACCCATGCTGCGGATAAAAACGCCTGGATCTAATGTCAAATCGTTCATACGGATGCGATCGCCTAAAATAGCGCCGCCAGAAAATGGACTGGTAGGATCAATGGCAATGATACCCACGGTTTTCCCTTGACGACGATATTCCTTGGCTAGCTTATCGGTCATCGTACTTTTACCAGCCCCTGGAGGTCCTGTAATGCCAATAACATGAGCATTACCCGTACTGGTATACAGTTTTTGCATAATATCTACTGCATCATCATACTCATTCTCCACTGCGGTAATGGCCCTAGATAATGCTAACCTTGAGCCTGCTAGTAATTCTTCTGCAATGTTCATCCTTTGCACCACCTAATGAGACTGTGCACCCTAATAATAGAGTAGCACAGCCCACAGATACATTTATTTTACGTTTGCATTAATATAGTCAATAATCGCTGTAGTTGGTGTACCTGGTGTAAATACTTCTGCAATACCAGCTTCTTTTAAAGAAGGTATATCAGAATCAGGGATAACACCGCCACCAATCATAAGAACATCTGTCATACCACTCTTGCGGATTAATTCTACAATACGTGGGAACAAATGATTGTGTGCTCCAGACAATAAGCTAAGAGCAATTACATTTACATCTTCTTGCAAAGCTGCTTCTGCAATTTGTTCTGGTGTTTGGCGAAGTCCTGTATAAATAACCTCAAAGCCAGCATCACGTAGTGCACGAGCTACAACTTTTGCGCCACGATCATGTCCGTCTAAACCAGGTTTTGCTACTAATACTCTAACACGTTTTTCCATCGTTATTCCTCCTCCTACGTCTCTTACAGTGTTGCGACTGCTTGGTATTCACCAAAGACTTTGCGCATTACGCCACAGATTTCGCCAAGTGTTGCATAAGTTTTAACCGCATCCATAATAAGTGGCATAAGGTTAACATTTTCATCACTGCAACCACTTTCTAATGCAGCAAGAGCAGCATTTACAGCCACGTTATCACGTTTTGCTCTTAGATCAGCAAGCTTTTTCTTTTGCAATTCGCCAACAGAAGCATCTACGCGGAGCAGACCTTCAACAGGTTTTTCTTCGATTTGGAACTTGTTGACGCCAACGATAATACGATCGTCGTTTTCCACTTCTTTTTGCCATTTATAAGCACTTTCTTGAATTTCGCGTTGAATGTAACCTTGTTCAATGGCTACAACAGCGCCGCCAATATCGTCAATCTTTTGGATATATTTCAAAGCTTCTGCTTCAATCTCATTGGTCATAGCTTCTACATAGTAAGAACCAGCTAGTGGATCTACTACATCAGCAAGACCGCTTTCGTAAGCCACAATTTGTTGCGTACGAAGAGCAACACGTACGGAATCTTCTGTAGGAAGTGCCAAAGCCTCATCCTTAGAGTTCGTATGCAAGGACTGAGTACCACCCATAACAGCAGCAGCGGTTTGGAGTGCAACACGCACAATGTTATTTTCAGGTTGTTGCGCAGTCAGCATGGAACCAGCCGTTTGCGTATGTACGCGTAGCATCCAAGACTTAGGATTCTTAGCGCCAAAACGTTCTTTCATAACTTTTGCCCATACACGACGAGAAGCACGGAATTTTGCTACTTCTTCAAGTACATTGTTATGTGCATTCCAGAAGAAAGACAAACGTCCAGCGAAATCATCAACGTCAAGTCCTGCTTTAATAGCCGCTTCACAATACGCAATACCATCTGCAATAGTGAAAGCAATTTCTTGCGCAGCTGTAGAACCAGCTTCACGAATATGGTAACCGGAGATAGAAATAGTATTCCAGTTAGGAACATTTTTAGAGCAATATTCAAATATATTCGTGATAAGACGCATGGATGGTTTAGGTGGGAAAATATAAGTACCACGAGCTGCGTATTCTTTTAATATATCATTTTGAATGGTACCATTTAATTTTTCAGGACCAATGCCATTTTTCTCAGCAACTGCAATATACATTGCAAGGAGAACAGATGCAGGAGCATTGATGGTCATGGATGTAGATACTTTACCTAAATCAATTTGATCAAATAAGATTTCCATATCTGCCAAGGAGTCAATGGCTACACCAACTTTACCTACTTCGCCCTCAGAGATAACATCATCAGAGTCATAACCGATTTGTGTCGGTAAGTCAAAAGCACAAGAAAGACCTGTACTACCGGACTCTAGCAAATAACGGTAACGTTTGTTGGATTCTTCTGCAGTGGAGAAACCAGCATACATACGCATTGTCCAGAATCTACCACGGTACATAGTAGGTTGTACACCACGGGTGAAAGGGTATGTACCTGGGAGTCCCAAATCCCGAAGATAATCCATTCCCTCAATATCTAATGGGGTATATAGTCTGTTATACTCGAGATTTTTACGCTCCGGGAATTTAGCACTTGCCTTTTCGACTTTGGCAGTATACTCTGCCACTTTTGATTTCAAGTTTTCATTATCCATACTAAAAATCCTCCTTAACTTTGCTGTTTCATTGTACCAGTTTCCATAAATCTGGTATGCCATGAAAGGGCTTCTGATAAAATATGCGGTGTCTGTGCACACTTGGTGGCTTTTTCAGCTCTCTCCAAGTAGTCCATAAGCATTGGCTTATAATCAGGATGAGCACAATTTTCTATAATGACGCGCGCCCGTTCTCTAGGACTTAGCCCACGGACGTCGGCAACACCCAACTCGGTAATAAACAAATCAACGTCATGCTCACTGTGGTCAGCATGGGAAACCATTGGAACGATAGAGGAAATAGCGCCACCTTTAGCTGTTGACGTGCTAAAGAAGCAAGTAAGATAGCCATTACGAGCAAAATCCCCTGCACCGCCAATACCATTCATCATTTTAGTTCCCATAATATGAGTAGAGTTAACATTACCATATATATCAAATTCAATAGCTGTATTCATGGCAATAATACCAAGACGACGAGCCATTTCTGGACTATTAGCAATTTCTTGCGGACGTAACATCATTATTTTACGATATCTATCAAGATTTGCATAGAATCTTTCGAGGCCAGCAGGAGATGGAGAGAAGGAAGTACCTGATGCAAATTTAAGTTTACCAGCATCCGCCAAATCAAGCATACCATCTTGAATTACTTCTGTATATACTTCAAGATCTGTAAAGTCAGATTCAACAAAACCACTTACTACCGCATTGGCAACAGAACCTACACCAGATTGAAGTGGAAGAAGACCTGCTGGCATACGTCCTGCTTTAATATCTTCTTTTAGGAAGTTAATAAAGTGAGCACTCATAGCACGCGCATCATCATCAATTTCTGCCAAATCACGAACATCATCGCGAATATCACAAGGAACAATATAAGTTATTTTATCTAAACCACAAGGAATATATGGCGTACCAATACGATCATCCACTTTTACGATAGGAACAGGTAAACGGTGAGGAGGATCAAGTGGAACATATACGTCATGCATTCCTTCAAGAGCCAAAGGTTGGCTGGTATTAATTTCAACGATAACAATATCTGCACTTTGTACAAAAGATGCTGAATTTCCCATTGAGGTGGTAGGAACGATATGTCCCTCTTCGGTAATCGCACAAGCTTCCACAATTGCTACATCTACTTTGCCACCCAAAAATCCATATCTAGACATTTGTGCAGTATGACTGAGATGCAAATCACAATAGCTAATGCCACCTGAATTTAGAGATTTACGAACTTCATTATTTGTTTGATAAGGCAACCGTTTATTAATACCATTAACTTCTGCCAAGGCGCCATCTAGTTCTTTACCTACAGACGCACCAGTCCAAAGATTAATTTGGAAATGATCTTTTTTCATTCTTTCTGCTAAAGCCAATGGTACAGCTTTTGGATAGCCAGATGGTGTAAACCCGCTGGTTGCAACATTCATTCCTGGTTTAATCACTGCTGCAGCTTCCTCTGCACTCACGATTTTCGCATGAAGCGCTGCATTACGGACACGATCTTTGATATCAATCATTTTAACACTTTCCTCCAAATATTTGAGTTGTTATTCTGCTTGTGATTGTCTAGACAAATGAAAAGATAAACTACTGAGTCCTACTGACAAGTCTTCATTAATGACTCGTACAGTTGCAGGAACTTTGATCTTTCGCGGGGCAAAATTCCATATACCGCGCACCCCAGCAGCAACTAGTTTGTCGGCGACTTCTTGCGCGTACATTTCTGGTACAGCAATAATTCCAATATGAATAGTTTGTTCCTGCATCACCTCTTTTAAACAATCTAAATTAGAAACTTCTATACCTTTTATACATTGCCCAATTTTATTGGGGTCAATATCAAACATAGCTACTAATTTAAAGCCAAGGGAATCAAAATTACGATAATTAGCCAATGCCCATCCCAAATGACCTACACCTACCACTGCAATATGCCAATTATAATCTAGTCCAAGAATTTTCCCTATATTTGCAATCAGTTCCCCGATATAGTAGCCCACACCTTTTTTACCAAATTGACCGAAGGATGCTAAATCCTTACGAATTTGTTCCGGAGTAATTCCGAGACGTTGACCAAGTTCTTCAGAGGAAATTATCTCTATTCCTTCTTCTTGACTGAGTCGAAGCGTACGGAAATATAAAGGTAAACGGTCTATAGTAGCCTTAGAAATTATAATCTTTTCCTTACCATATTTCAATGAGAAATCCTCCTCTGAATGTCAGCGTCAAAAGGGAAACCTTATCTTAGCTCTTTCATTAATTAAGAACATAGTATGTACAATTTGTCACATATACCTAAAATTCCTGCTTAAAACTATCTTTTTTTTAAAATTTATTGCATTTTTAGGCATGTATACAAGAATACTTTATTCTTATGCATCCAAATGAGCGTTTTTTTATACAACTTTTTTTATTGATGATAATTTTGCTGCCAAACAATTACAATCACGCCATTCAGCAACCAATATAACATAGATAATTGGATGTTAAACATGACATAATCCGTAAGACCATTCACTATCATACCACCCATAGCAGCCAAAATCCCGAGTACTATTCCTGCCGACCAACCTTGCACTGTATCTTTAAGAACAGTGAATGCGAGCCGGATATGTCCATACATAATGCCCAAGAATGCAATTAACCCCGGTATCCCAATCTCTGCTGCAATATTCAAATACATATTATGAGCATGAAATATTTTAACATTCCCATTTTGCAGAAAAAAATCATACTCTGGATATACTAGCCAATAAGCTCCCCAGCCAATACCAAACAAAGGTTTATCTACAATCATGGCAATGGTACTTTCCCACAAGGCAATTCGTAGCGTTGAAGAAGTATCTGTTGGATTCACAATTGACATGATCCTCTCTAAGACAGCATCATGACCAAAAAATATGGCAATGGGTAATAGAATAAGCAACCAGAATATTTTTCGATTGCACAAGATACCATATACGCCAATCACTGCGAGTATACTTAACCATGCCCCTCGTGAATACGTAAGAAGCAGACAAGCACCAAACATTGTCACAAGAGCAAACAATACTATTTTACTTTTTACATCATCGCTCTTGAGCCCCATCCCCGATGCTATTGCCATCATTGTAACTAAGAATCCCGCTAACAAGTTAGGGTTTTCCATAGTGGAAAACACTCTTAGTTTAAGATCTGGAAATTGTTCTCCATCCACCCATTCCACAGCTGAAACGTTGGCCGCGAACAGATATTGATAGAATCCATACAATGTAACGACTGTTGCAGAAGCTATCATCACCCAGAGGAGGGACTTAACTTGGGAGGTGGAACTCATATTGTTAATCACTAAATAGTAAATTAGTATATATCTTCCCATTAAATTGTAATAATTATAAAAGCTAAATCCTGGATCTGGCGAAAACCATATGGATACAGCCGATAGCACAACGAATATTGCTATACCGATATCAAAAGGTGTGCTTTTAAAATCCAGCTGTCTCTTTAGTATGATTTTCCCTAACCACAAAAGGGCACCTATCCCTAAAAATCCGCTGCTTATAGTAAGAGACAACGGCAAAAAAAAGGCCACCGCCAAGATGCAGTGTTCAATTAAATAGTCTAGGTTATATTGAGTTTGGATTGTTCTATATGTAATCTTCACAATTTCACCTATTAATCGTTATTATTTGACCTATTATCGCCACGAAATCCCAATTACCAGATTAAATACTACACCATATTATAACTAACAACAAATTATTTGTCTACTCACATATTATTTTTCGTGCGCTGCCAATTAAATATAAGGAGCCGGCAATACAAAGAATTCCTTCTTCCCCTGCCAATTGATAAGCCTGACTTAATCCTTCTCTAATAGACTCTGCCGTTTCGATATGAGCAGCTTCGATTTCCCGGGCAATATCCTTAGGATTTCCGGCTCGTTCCGACATCGGTGCAACTACTACTACCTTATCATTACAACGAATTAAGGAATTCACAATTCCCTTCACATCTTTATCTTGCAATATTCCCAATAAGAAAACAATTTCTTTACCAGCGTAAAAAGTATCTAGATTTTTACGCAGTATTCTAGCACCATCCAGATTATGAGCGCCATCAATAATAAGGGTTGGATCACCTGGTATAACCTCAAAGCGTCCTGGCCAACAAACTTCTGCTAAGCCTTTTTGTATGGTAACTAAGGTAATTCGTTCCTCTTTTTTGCCAAGCTGCATAGCTGTCATTACTGCTAATGCACAATTATCCACTTGATGATGGCCTAGCAGATTTACAAGAAAGGTTCCAACCTCTTCCGTAGTTTTTATGGTAACCTTTTGCTGATGTTTTACCAATCCAGCAAAATTTGCTGAGAACTCCTGACCAAAAACATATAAAACGGCTGTTTTTTCCCTTGCTGCCGCCCGAATGATTCGGAGTGCTTCTCCTTGGGCACCCGTCACTACCGTTACCCCTTCCTTAATAATACCCGCTTTATGCTTTGCAATATCGGCAATAGTGTTGCCGCATTTATCAATATGATCCAAGGTAACATTTGTAATCACTGCTACTTCAGGTACAATCACATTCGTAGAATCTAATAATCCCCCTAGACCAACCTCAATAACAGCATATTCCACGCCGCAACTTGCAAAATGATGAAAGGCCGCAGCCGTTAATACTTCAAACTCTGTAGGATGCTCTAAACCATCTTGTATTATTTGGTCCACGAATTGACTTGTATACTCTATGGCCTCTGCAAATTGACAAGGAGAGATTGGTAATCCGTCCACTACAATACGTTCTGTATAATCCCACAAATGAGGAGAAGTATACATACCCGTTTTGATTCCTGCGGATGTTAAAATCGCTGTCAGCATCGCTGTTGTTGACCCTTTGCCATTGGTACCCGTAATATGAATTGTTTTAAAGCGCCGCTCGGGGTGATCCATGAGCTCTAGCAGTTTTTCAATGCGTGTTAAGCCCAAGTTAATACCAAACTTGCATAAATTCTCTAAATAGATCAATGACTCATCATATGTCATCATCATCACATCCTTTTTGTAAGAATGGGCGGGTATAATACCCGCCCATAGCATTATAAACTAGCCAAATATACTAGTCTTTCTTGAATTGCTGTCTGCTTTTCTTGGTATTCAGCCGCTTTAGCCTTTTCCTTTTCAATAACCTCTACTGGAGCTTTAGCGACAAAACCTTCATTGGAAAGTTTGCCAGCAATACGCGCAAGTTCTTTATCAAGGCCTGCCAATTCTTTGTTTAAACGAGCTGTTTCTTTTTCCACATCAATCAGCCCTTTCAGTGGCATATAAATTTCCACACCACTGACAACAGCAGTCATAGCATTTTCTGGTTTTTCTCCATCCATAGCTAAGATAGTAATCGGCTCAGCTGCCGCCATTACTCTCAAATAGGATAAGTTATTTGTAAATACGGCCTGCATATCACCAGAGGAAACCTGCAAAATAACTTCACTCTTTTTACCAGGCGGAACATTGACTTCAGCCCTCATATTACGAATAGCTTTAATGGTATCCATAATGGTATTCATCTGTTGTTCTGCTTGTTCATTTAATAACGCTGGCGCTTCTTCCGGCCAATCCGCAATCATAATGCTATGCCCTTCATGAGGTAAATGTTGCCAAATTGTTTCTGTAATAAAGGGCATAAAAGGATGAAGCAGTTTTAAGGTATTCTCTAATACATACCATAATACATATTGAGCTGTGTTTCTTGCTAAAGCCTCTTCTTTGTTATACAGTCTGGCTTTGGCCATCTCAATATACCAATCGCAATATTCATTCCAAATAAATTCATATAACAAGCGAGCGGCTTCTCCGAGCTCAAACCTTTCCAAATTACGAGTTACTTCTGTTACTGTTTTGGAAAAACGACTTAAAATCCATTTATCGGCTAAGGTAAAGCTATTCGTTTCTCTAGCCGCTCTGCCATAACCCTCTAGCAAAGCAGCATTATCTACATCCTCAAGATTCATAAGCACAAATCGCGATGCATTCCACAGCTTATTGGCAAAATTACGGCTTGATTCTACCCTTTCCCAGTAAAAACGCATATCATTACCTGGGGTATTACCTGTTACTAAAGTGAACCGCAAGGTATCAGCACCATTTTTTTCAATGACTTCTAAAGGATCAATACCATTTCCTAAGGACTTACTCATCTTACGACCTTGCGAATCCCTAACTAAGCCATGAATAAATACATGTTTAAAAGGAATTTCTTTTTTAAATTCTAGACCCATCATAATCATTCTGGCAACCCAGAAGAAAATAATATCATAGCCTGTAACCAGTACACTAGTAGGATAAAACTGCTGAAGTTCAGGGGTTTCTTCTGGCCATCCCATGGTAGAAAAAGGCCATAGTCCAGAACTAAACCAAGTATCAAGTACATCGGAATCCTGCTCAATATTATGACTGCCGCATTTTGGACAAGTGCTAACTTCCGTCCGAGATACTATCGTTTCGCCGCACTGACAATACCAAGCAGGAATCCTGTGTCCCCACCAAATTTGCCGTGAAATACACCAATCACGAATATTATCCATCCAATTAATATAGGTCTTGGTAAATCGCTCTGGTACAAATTGAATATTTCCTGATGTCACTGCCTCAATAGCTGGCTCTGCTAAAGACTGCATCTTAACAAACCATTGTTTTGAAACTAGTGGTTCTATCACTGTTGTACACCGTTGGCAGTGCCCAACAGCATGCTGATGATCGTCGATTTTCACCAAGTACCCTTGTTCTTCTAAGTCAGCAATAATCCCTTTACGGCATTCATAGCGATCCATTCCTGCATATTTACCCGCCTCTGCTGCCATAGTACCATCATTGGCAATGACAACGATTTGTGGCAGCTTATGACGCAGACCCATTTCAAAGTCATTAGGATCATGAGAAGGTGTAATTTTTACCGCCCCTGTACCAAAGGCTTTATCAACATATTCATCGGCAATGACAGGAATCGGGCGTCCCACTAAAGGCAAGATTAAATTTTTGCCAATCAAATGACTATAGCGAGCATCTTCTGGATTAACAGCTACAGCCGTATCACCAAGCATCGTCTCGGGCCTTGTCGTGGCAACGCATAAGGATTCACTTTCATTGCCTTCGACTGGATAGCGTACATGATAGAGATGACCCGGCTTTTCTTCATGCTCTACTTCAATATCACTGAGTGCTGTATTACAGCGAGGACACCAGTTGGTAATACGGTTGCCTTGATAAATAAGCCCTTTTTCATATAAGGATACAAAGACTTCCCGTACTGCCTCAGAACATCCTTCATCCATAGTAAAGCGTTCCCGTTTCCAATCACAAGAAGCTCCTAAGCTTTTTAATTGTTTGATAATCCGATCACCATATTGTTCTTTCCATTCCCATACCTTCTCGATAAACGCTTCCCGCCCAATATCATGACGGGAAATCCCCTCTGCAGCCAGCATTTCTTCTACTTTTATTTGAGTGGCAATACCTGCATGATCTGTTCCCGGCATCCACAAAGTATTATAACCTTGCATACGGCGGAAACGAATCAAAATATCTTGAAGAGCGTTATCTAGAGCATGTCCCATATGTAGTTGCCCGGTAACATTAGGCGGTGGAATTACAATACTAAAAGGCTTTTTCCCCCTATCTACTTCATCATGAAATAGTCCATTTTCTTCCCAATACTTGTACCATTTTTCCTCTACAGCCCCTGGATCATATACCGTTGGAATATTCTTTTCTGTCAAAACGAGCGCCTCCTTATACTTACCTAACATAGAAAACTTGGCTTGTCCTAAGCCTTAGTTGCCCTTACTTGGAATCGGGAAAGTGTATACTTTCTGATTCCGAAAATAAAAAGCCCTCTCATCCTGTAAGGACGAAAGAGCATACTTTCGTGGTACCACCTTGATTTACCGATAATAGCTACAACAAAAGCTACTCGGACTCTACTGCCGTTAACGGGGCATACCGTTAGCACTTACTACTAGTTCAGTGCCACAGCTCAAGGACTACCTTCCCTTATTCCCTCTGGGAGATCTTTCAGCCAAGGATCTCTTCTCTGCACAGTGGTAATAAGGTACTCCTTCCTGTCATAGCCTGTAAAAATATAATATGTATACTATACTAATAATATGCAGTCTTTGTCAAGGTCATAGGGAATGTTAAACATAACTATACATCATCCTTACCCTACAACCTTTATGGCATTTTCCTTTACCCCAGACACAAGCTCTATAATACGCTCTTGCTTACTTTTATCAAATAGTTTCATAAAGCTAATAGGCTTATCAAATGGAGGTTTTGTTAATTCGGCCATATTCTCTACATAGCCATTTTGGACAATATAATCTACAATCTTTTTCACAAAAACCATTTGCGTTTGCTGTAGGGATTGGTCATTAATAAATTCAGAAAAAATCTTCATGGCAGCGTCATATTCCAGCCTAGCGATTTTGCGCACCAGTAGCCCAAAGGGTGTATCACCAAACACTCGCTCATAATCACTTTTGGTGCCAAGCTTGCCCGTTAAAATCTGTTCCAAACTTTCATAGTCTACTGCCGTCAGGGGGATATTATTGCGAAGTTTATAAATAGCAATATTTTCTTTGTTCTCTTCCACATACCGATTTACTTTTAGCTTATAATCCTCGAAGTCATAGGCGGGCTCTAATAGCTCACCTTCTTGGACTCCAAGAATACTATCAAGCAAGTTAGTATAAATCAACCCCCGATTACCAGCATCCACCATAAACTTAATTAAATCTCGCAGAGCGATTCTAACTGCTTCAAAGGTAAGAAGATCAGTATTTTCCCAAAACTCATCCGTTTGGATGGTCTGAATTAACTCCCTCTTCTGTTTTACTTGTGGAAGGGTCATACATCGCTTAGCTAAAGTTACGCCAATCCTAATTAACTGCCCCTTTGCTTTTTGAAATTGGGGCCGGCCTTCCAGCTGAGCTAGCATCATGCCATACATGAGGTTATCAAAACCTTTGGCAGCCTCGTCTACATCTTCTTGGTAAACAAGGGGCGCGAGATATTGCACTACATCACGTTTATCCAAATCAGACAGGCATACAAAAGCACGCTTGTCCTTATACTTCTCCACATATTGCAATTGCAATTTTACCGATACAAGCTCAGGATTAAGGGCAAGAATCTGAGTGACGCTATCCTCAATTAAGCTGCTACGCCAATTTTGATAGGCTTCATCCATAAAGGCCCCATCCTGCAGATGGTAGATAAGCCTTATCTTTTTGGAAAAAATCGCCTCGGTTACACTTTGGGTATCATTGGCTTCTATCCCTTGGGGATTTTGGCGGAAAAATTCAAAATTGCCAAGGTAATCAAAAATATAAAAACACTGCTTATCTTTTCCCCCGCCGAATAATTTGGGGCAAAGTCTTGTCCCCCGCCCAATCATCTGCCAAAATTTCGTTTTGGAACGAACCCTTTTAAAGAATACTAAATTGGCAATTTCGGGTACATCAATGCCCGTATCCAGCATATCTACGGAAATAGCAATCTGCGGATACTTGTCCCCCATCTTGAAATCAGCAATTCGCTCCTGCACATAGTTTGTTTGATTGTCAATAATTTGGGCAAATTTCCCGTTGAACTGGGGATATAGCTTGTTAAAGCGTTCCTCAATATATAGAGCATGTTTATGATTAGCCGCAAAAATAATAGTTTTTCCCAGCTTATCGCCGCCAGCAATTTTTTGCCCTTTGTTCATCAAGTGTTCTAATACATAGTCTACGGTTTTCTGGTTAAAAATAAACTTATTGATAGCAGGGGAAGGGATAAAGTCCACCATCTCCCCATCTTCGTCGGTGAAATCCGCTTCATACCGTTCTTTGTCCTCGGGCGAAAGATCATCATAGGCAATGCCTTGTTCTAAGAATTTCGTACGTACTTCGATATTATGATAGGGCACCAGCACCTTATCCTTGTAAACGGCTGTATCATAGTCATAGGCATAAGTGGGCACACCGTTTTCCATCTCAAAAAAGTCATAGGTATTCCGGTCGACTTCACTTTTAGGTGTTGCTGTTAGCCCCACCAAATAGGCGTCAAAATATTCAAAGATGACGCGGTACTTTTTGAAGATGCTGCGGTGGGCTTCATCGATAATAATTAAGTCAAAATGTGCCGGGGTGAAGAGTTTCTTGCCATCCTCACTCCGCGCCGTATCAATGGCGTTGAGCATAGTGGGATAGGTAGAAAAAACAATGCGGGCATTTTTATCTTCCTTACCATTGAGCAAATTGCAAAGGGACATATCCGGCAGATAGTTTCGATAGTCATCCTTTGCCTGCCGTACCAATGCCGTGCGATCCGCCAAAAAAAGAATATTGGTAATATATCCACTTCGTGATAATACATCCGTAAGACTAGAAGAGGTTCTGGTTTTTCCTGCGCCTGTTGCCATGACCAGCAAGGATTTCCTATGACCTTGATGAATATGATCGCAAACCGCCTGAATCGCTTCCTTTTGATAATAACGATCGGTAATTTTATCTTGCACTTTCATTTCAGCTAAATTTTTACGCTGAGATCTACGACTCATTAACTTTTCAAGGTCGGCTTTTGAAAATATACCGCTGACCTTTCGTTGTGGGGCAGAGCGATCATCCCAGATATAGGTTTCAAAACCATTCGTCATAAAGATAATGGGACGCCTGCCCGTCTTTGCTTCTAGACAATCGGCATATGATTTTGCCTGTTGAATGCCACTCTTCGGGTCTTTGGCTGTCCGTTTTGCTTCGATGACGGCTAGGGGCAGACCATCTTTCCCATAGAGAACATAATCAGCATAACCTATTCCTGCGCTATTGGGCATACCTTCCAGGGGTACTTCTTCCTTGACATCATCATCAAATACCCAGCCTAGCAGTTTTAAATCCACATCAATATAACGTTTGCGCGTTTCAAATTCGGAAATATCCTCGGGCGTAAACTCCCGTTCTTCCTTACGTTCATCCTTCTGCGCTGTATATTCTTGGCTCATCTTAGCAATTTGGGCCAGGAGCTTGGCAATTTCGGAATCTTTTTGTTTTATGATACTCTCATCAAATACTGTTTTCCCCTGTGGTATTACACTTTCATCAAAACAGCGTTCCTCGTAGGCACTACCATAGCAGTAATCAATCCACTGAATAAATTCAAAGAGTCCCCTCAGGGTGAGCAAGGCATCACTGCGACTGACGGCTTTTTCCGTATGTACAGCCAAGTTGCCCAGCTTAATAATGTACGGCAGCTTATCCCAAGTCTGATGATCTAAGGCAAAGCGAAAAGTTGGTTCGTGAATCAGTGCCTGCAAATTGTTTTTATAGGGCATAACAATGGTATTATCCGCCGAATACACCCATTTCACTGCCAGCTCTAGGGCTTTTCTCGCTCCCACTGCGGCCATAGCAGGTGCAGTATCCAGCACCCGCTCCGCTTCTATGGCCGCTGGTGCAAAAAGTTTATATTCAACTTGTCCCTGTAAAAATTCAAAATTTGCCGACATTTACTTCACCTCAACTTTATATTCTACCTATCTTGGTCTCGAAAACCCAATCCCTCCGCCACTGCGGTGGCACCTCCCTTTCGCAAGGGAGGCTGGGGTAGTTACTCAAAGTACTCGCTCATTAGGCTATCAAAGAGATACTGACTTTCGTCGAGGGCTTTTTGTACGAGGGCTTTTTGTTCTTCTATTTTTGTAACGATTTGAGCGAATTTGTTTTGCAAGTCAATTGGCGGAAAAATAAATTTTAATTCTGTTAATTTACCTTTTGATAAAATCCCTTTGAGGCTCATATTAATGGTACTCTGAATATATTGTTGAGTTAGCAAAAACAATGTATATATATAATAAACATTATTTTTCTTAGGTACAATTGCATTAATTTGTTGATTAAATGATACTTTTCTATTAGCAATCGCAACATTACCAATACATTTAATACTTCCTGCAATACAAGTCATTAATACACTTGGTTCATCAACATATCTACACAACTTAAATCCTTTTTCAGATAAGTACTCCTCTGCAAAAGTTAAGTATATTGCATTAGTATTAATATTATCTGATTTTATCCATTCAATAAAAGTTCCGTAATTATCTTTATCTGCACGAGGTGGTGTATTTCCAGTAATTATATTACATTTTTCTCCTAACCGATTAACTTCCCATCCCTTTTCATTAACCACAGGGTCACCAAACATATCATAAAAAGTTGACTTAATCAAGTTGTCCAATTCCGCCAACTGTTTTTTGCGAAGCGCTATAAGCTCAGATGCTACATCAAGGATTTGAGCAATTTTCTTTTGTACATCAATAGGAGGAAGGGGAATTTCAATATCCCCCATTTTTTTCTTATTAATAAATTTTACAGTTCCACCAGTCAATAACTTTTCGTAGTAATTAGTTAAATACAAATAGTTCATAAAGTAATTGAAATATTTGGGAAACATTTTTTCTTTTTTTAATGAAATTAAAAAAACATTCCACGCAATAAGAAAAGAATTTTCCTTACTAATAACTAAAGATTTTCCAATTGTTCCTATATTTGAAACTAAAACATCTCCTATACAGGGATTGTATTTGCTACGATACTTCTCATAATTTTCATAATTAACATACCGGACATCCTCCAAATCAAGATTACCTTGAGTAATATTTTTAGATTGAATTATTGGTATTCCCGATATTTGATACTCTACTTTATCTGCAACTGTATTAATCCCTTGATGCATTCTCAATGACAACTCATTTAATTTAATAATTTCCCACTTACCCACCAATAAGCCCCCTCAATTCTTCCATCTTTGAGCTTATATCCAGGCTTAATTTATCCAGGCGGGTCATAATCACTTCCGGCGCATCGTATTCAATCTTCTCATATTCCGTTTCCTTATAACGATTGATGGACAGGTCATAATCATTTTTTACAATTTCTGCCTTATCTACTAAAAAGCTCTGTTCTGTCGGTTTGCGATCAACTTCCCCTCTTAGGTTATGAAAGCGTGCAATAATGTCAGAAATATCACCATCATTACCCAAATCATTACGTTTGTCATCAAGGGAAAAGCCATCTGACTTCATATCATAAAACCAGACCTTATCCGTACCGCCGGCACCCGTTTTGGTAAAGACCAGTATCGCCGTAGAAACACCAGCATAAGGCTTGAATACGCCCGATGGCATAGAGATAACGGCTCGTAGTTGATGATTTTCTACCAGTTCTGTACGCAGGGTTTTATGAGCTTTGGTTGAGCCAAACAGCACTCCATCGGGTACAATGCAGGCACAGCGGCCACCTTTTACCAGCATCCGTAGAAAGAGTGCCACAAATAGCAGTTCCGTCTTTTTGGTGTCGCATATTGCTTTTAAATTATCATTGATGCTTTCCGCATCCACCGTGCCAGTAAAAGGCGGATTGGCAAGAATAACGTCAAACTCCGAAGCTATACTATTATTTTTGGAAACACTGTCCACATAATCAATATGGGGCTGTGTAATGGAATGAAGCATTAGATTCATGGCGGAAATACGTAGCATGGTTCTGTCCGTATCGTAGCCCGTAAACATTCCTTTGGCGAAATGCTCCCATTGCTCGGAAGTCATTTCCGCCTCATAGCGCTCTCTAATATATTCAGCGGAAGATACCAAGAAACCCGCACTACCGCAAGCAGGATCGACCATTTTGTCACCAGGCATCAGATCGACAAGGCGCACCATCATATCACGGATATGTTTGGGCGTGCGAAACTGCCCATTTTGCCCTGCTGTTGCTAGCTTGCCTAACATATACTCATACAAATCACCTTGCATATCCAGGTCCTTAATATCATGCTCATACAGTTCATCGAGACCAGTGACAATTTTCTGCAATACCTGGGGGGTGGGAATTAAAAACATAGCATCTTCCATATAGCGTGAAAATGCCGAGCTATTTTCGCCATTCATTGTTTTAATGAAGGGAAAGACCTTGGTCCCAACAATCTCATAAATATCTCTGGAATCCATATTTTTAAAGTTGCTCCAGCGCATCGCTTGTCCGTCCGTGTCCTGGGGGAAATTCTTGGGCATAGTTTCCCCGCTAAGGGCTTCGAAGCTTTCTATTTCCAATTCCTTTTCATCGAGGGAACGGATAAACATCAAATAAGTAATTTGCTCAATCACCGTCAGAGGATTGGCAATACCTCCCGCCCAGATATCGGACCATATTTTATCAACTTTGTTGCGTACTTCTCCTGTTAGCATATCATTAAGTCCTTTCGTTTCTAACTATTCTAGTGTGTCAATTATTAGATTGTTAGCTTACTAATTTTTCAATATCATATATATTTCTCCAATCTTTTCACATTCTCCTTGTAATAGATTACATTTCTTCAATAAAAAAATGTTCCACCAAGGCAAATAGGATTAGGGAATAGCCCAAAGACCATTTTGCGTCTTATGTGAAACATATTTTAACTCTTAACTATTGTATACTCGATTTAAATATTTATTAAATTGAGGTACAGTGAAATCTACTTCTCCATAACTCGCCGCATAAATAAAACCTTTATAAATGAGTTGTGCTCTAAGTGGTGAAACGCTTTTCACGTTGGTATTCATGTTACGCGCGATTTCAGCAATGGTACATGGCAATTCACCACACTGGATCATAGCTAGCATAAATTCTTTTTCTTTTGGCGTAGCTCTATCATAACGAACTTTAAAGAAACTCTCATCTAAGCTTTTCTCAAATACGGGATACGCGTCTTGTACAGATGTAATATCAATATTTTTATCTCTTATAAAAGCCCAAACCTGTTTTCCATATTCCTGCAGAAAATAAGGATATCCTTCTGTAATTCTTAAAATTTCATCAATGGCCTCATCCGTGAAGTTTACTCCTATCTTTTTTGCAGGTTCTACTATTGCCAACTTAGCTGCATCCCTTTCTAAAGAACCTATGGAAATAAAGTTAAACAATCTTTCCGCATAGGACTTAATATCTCCAGCAAGCTTTGCAACTTTAGGCAATCCTGCCGCAAACAATGTAACAGGCAATCCTTTTTGGTTAACTCTATGTACAGCCGTAATCAATGCCTCAAATTCATCATCTTTCAAGTTTTGTATTTCATCAATAAATAAGCATACCGAACTCCCGCTGTTTTTTGCAAGTGTTCCCATCGATACAAATAATTCCGTAAGATCATTTGAAAAATTCCCTGTATCCGATATACCGATTGCTGCATCTACATCCTCATTTAAACCTATACTTACCTCACCCTCCGGCGAATAAGTAATTTTAAAAGCTTTTAATATAGACATTGCTTTTTGGACATAACCTTTGCCTTTTTCCTTGACACTCATTTGTTTGATTAATTTTTGTATATGTAACGAGATAGAAATTTTAAAAGAAGAACGTTCTGATACTTCAATATGCTCATATAAGACATCCTTTTCTTCTGCAATGTCTTCAATTTTATTTAATAGTACCGTTTTCCCCACACCACGTAAGCCATAGTAAACAATTGAGCGCGTCGGATAACCATGAGCAACGTAGGAAATTACTTCTTTGGCTTCTTCAATCGTATTATCACGACCAGCTAAATAATTGGGTACTAATCCCGCTCCAGGCGTGTAAGGATTTATTATCATACAATCACCTTCTTATCATGATTATTACCGTTATTATATCTTTATATTCGTAAAATAACAACAATACCGTCAGAAATAACTTATACCTTAGTCTAAATTGCTCTTTTCTCACCGTTCACTTTTGTTATATATTTATGGATGGATATTGTCTATTACATCGTACTTATACAAAATCTTTAATCCCTAATTTCAATAAATGCATCATTTGCAAAAAACTCGTAGCTTCTAGCTTTTGCCCAGCCAGCAAGGCAATCTTAGCGCAAGTACGAGCATCATGAAGAGCATTGTGATGTTCAAAATCAATCTTAAACTTATGGGCAAGAGTAGGTAATTTGTAATTTTCCTCACCAGGCCAGGCTTTTTTAGCAATTTGTACCGTACAAGCATGTTTAAATTTAGGGGCTGGCAAGGAATATTCTTGTAAGATGCTCCTCAGGACACTAATATCAAAGGCCGCATTATGAGCAATGACAATTTTATTTTCTAAGTGAGGGCAAATCCGTTCCCACAGCTGATCAAAGGTAGGCTTATTTCGAACATCCTCAGGATGAATGCCATGCACTTCAATATTGCGAGCATCAAAGCGCATCACTGGAGGGCGAATCAAAGAATAAGCAGAGCGGACGATGCGTCCCCCTTCAACTGTAACAGCGGCTAAACTGCAGACGCTGGATCGACTGGCATTGGCAGTTTCAAAATCAATAGCAACAAAATCCATTTATAAATAGCGCTACAAAGCGCTCTTGCCCCCCTTATTATTAATAAAACTCTTCACAAGTTCTTTATACTTCCTCTGTAATAGCTCAGTAATCTCCCCTGGTCGCCCATCATGAATAGTCTGTTGATCTAACCTTGTTACTGGCATAATCTCCAGCAATGAACTGGTGATGAACATTTCATTTATCCCTACTAACTCTTCTGGGTGCACCGACCGTTCTTCAATGACAATTCCCGCTTTAGCAGCAAGCTTAAGCACAATAGCTCGGGTAATGCCTGGCAGTAATCCACTGTTTATATCCGGTGTAATAAGTCGCCCGTCCTTTACAAAAAAAACATTACACATAGTGCCCTCTGCGATAGTACCTTTTGTATTTAAAAACAATGCTTCATTAGCATCTTTTCCCTGAGCCTCTGCCTTACCTAAAATATTATCTAGATAATTTCCTGCTTTGATTTTGCACAAGGGTGAGGTTACATTGCGTCTTATACTAACCGTAGCTAAGTTCCATCCTTGTTCATAAGTATCTTTACTAAGAGACTGATAAGGCGCAGCAAACACAGCAACTGTCACCTGACTGCAAGTCTTTGGTTCTGGTCGACTGGCGCCGATGCCTCGCGATACTGTAAGACGAAGGGAAGCATTCTGGAGCTTGTTTTTTTCTATAGTTTGCTCTACCGCCGAAGACAAAGCCTTGGCATCAAACCACTCTGACCATCCAAGCACCATACTGCCTTCTTCTAAACGTCTCAAATGCTTATCCAAAGAAAAAACCTTACCCTTATACACCCGCATCGTTTCAAATAAACTATGACCATACAAAAAACCATGGTCATAAGGAGATATTTGGGCTTCCTCACAGCGTACCATTTTTCCCTGTAGATACATCCACTGTTCCTGCATATCCCCACTTCCTTATGTCTTATATCCTAACGCCCTCATTAGGGCTTTCCCTTTATCTAAGGTTTCCTGGTACTCCTCTTCCGGTACGGAGTCAACAACAATTCCACCGCCAACCTGAAAATGAACCTGCTCGCCTTGAATGACAAAGGTACGAATCACAATATTTAAATCCGCATCCCCGTTAAAATCAATATATCCAATCGCTCCTGTATAGATTCCTCGCTCTACAGGTTCCTTTTCCCTGATAATTTCCATCGCCCTGACTTTGGGAGCTCCTGTAATGGAGCCCCCTGGAAAAGACGCCATAATTACATCCATAATATCTTTACCTAATGCTAAGCGGCCTGTAACTGTAGATACCAAGTGAAAGACAGTGGCGTATTCCTCTAAGCGGATAAGATCAGGGACATGAACGCTACCGTATTCACACACCCGCCCTAAATCATTTCGTTCTAAATCGATAATCATGACTAGTTCTGCATTGTCTTTTTCACTCTTTCGTAGTTCTTCTCGTAGTTTTTGATCTGATTTTTCATCCTTGCCACGTGGTCTGGTACCTTTGATAGGCCTAGTTTCTATGATTCTATCTTGCAATAATAAATATCTCTCTGGGGATGCACTAGCCACTATCACTTCCGGAAAATTAAGATAAGCAGCAAAAGGGGCAGGATTACTTTGACGTAAGTACCGATACAGTTCAAAAGGAGGTACTGTTAGCTTTGCTGAAAAACGCTGGGATAGATTTACCTGAAAAATATCTCCAGACTTAATATAATCAATGGCCTGGGCTATCATATTACAATAAGCTTCTTTCGTAAAATTAGCACTGCATTCCCCTTGGAAAAGAGGTTGGAGGGCAGCACCAAGAGGCTGAGCCTTACGTAATAGTACCTGCCATTCATTTATCCTTCTTTGGGCCCTGCGGATTCTTTTTTCTTCTTCCTTCTCAGGAAAGCCGGTTCCGGCAATATAACCTTTTCCCGTATCATGATCAAAAATGAGTATGGTATCATAAAAGCCTAGACAACAATCTGGTGTATTACTCTCAGCAGCAGTATTTCTTGGTATTTCCTCTAATAAGTACCCCATATCGTAACCAAAATAGCCTATAACCCCTCCCATCAAAGGAGGATATTCCGCCATTTTATTGATGGAGTATGTTTCTAGCAATTCCTTAAGCTTTTCAAAAGGATTACCTTCTTGGGTAATGGTTCCTTGGTCGGTTCTCATGGATAGAACCGAACCTTTACTAGTAAAAACCAAAAATGGATTTCGAGCTATAAAGGAATATCGCCCCAGTCCTCCAATATTCATGGCACTATCTAAAAAAACACTATCCTCTTCTTCTGCAATAAGTGCATATACTTCCTCTGCAGAAGAAGTTATATTCATTTCACACAGTAATGGTTTCAATATACCATTCCCCTATCTCTATAATAAGTTATAAATCATTCATCTAAGTATTACTAGCCAGTCATGTGCAGAAAATTCTGCAACATGGTATGTCCATGCTTTGTCAGGATCGATTCGGGATGAAATTGCACACCTTCGATCCCAAATTCCCTATGCCGAATTCCCATGATCTCTCCGTCTTTGGTCTGGGCAGTGATAACAAAGCAACTTGGCAGCTTCTCTTTAGTCAGAAGCAAGGAATGATAGCGGGTAGCAGGAAAGGGTTCTGTAATACCTGCAAAGATTCCCTGCTTATCATGATAAATGGTTGAAACTTTACCATGTACTGGGCGTTTTGCTTTCATTACTTCTCCGCCAAAAGCCTGTCCAATGGCTTGATGCCCTAAGCATACACCTAATATGGGAATTTCCCCTTTAAAGTGATTGATCAATTCTAGACTAATTCCCGCCTCATTTGGCGTACATGGCCCTGGAGAAATTAAAATATGAGTCGGTGCCAGTATCTCAATTTCAGAAATAGTAATTTTATTATTGCGCACGACCTTAAGTTCCTGTCCAAGTTCTCCGAGGTATTGAACAAGATTATACACAAAAGAATCATAATTATCAATTACAAGGATCATGCTAACCTCCACATTTCTCGTACCTGCTACACTCTATTATGCCATAAAACCAAAACAACTTCATTTTATTTTTCTCACAAAGAAGCCTCCATCTGCTACACAGCTAGCAAAATGGAGGCCTTTTCTTAGTTCATCATTTCTAAAAAAGCTTGTACTCTAGTTTTTATTTGTTCTGCATCCCCTTGGGAATAATCTGTCTCAATGTGCAAAAACTGAACATTGCCCTTCTTTTTGAGCTCTTCCTTCAAAAGACGACTCTCAACATTGTAAGTATGACAACCTTGCCATACAATATCAACAACTCCATCTGCTTGATATTCGTCAACTAAAGCCCCTAATAGTTCCATTCGTATCGGATTAGGACTCATACAAGAACAAGGTGTCCCAAGATATTTTTCTGCAATAGCTTCCATTGCAGGTTTGCTCTCATCAATAAGAGTAACAAATTGCTTCATTCCCGCACAATTTTCAATATATACTACTGCTGCACCGCACTCTTCAATGATCTTAATGACTTTTTCTGCACCGACTCCAGTAGGCACTCCTGTAACAATAACGCGTTTAGCTCCCTTAGGAAAAGCCCCTGTACCGCTAGCAAGGATTTCCTTAGTATCATGAATCATTTCTTGCATTTGTTTCGCAAATTCCCTGCGATCAAAGACAAAATTCCTACCCCACATCAGGCGCAATAAGTCTTGCCCTGTAAGAGGTACTGGATCATTTTTCATAAATCCAGCTAATTCCTGCATAAGCAGACGTTCCTCATTTAGAATTTGAATAGCTTTTTGCAGACCTTCCTCTGTAATGGTTGTATCTAAGGTGGTTTCTAAAACGTTCTTTAAGAGTTCCACTTCGGATAACCAATATGCTTTATCATTATCAGCAAGATAACTTTGAGGCAATTTCATGACATGAACCGGCTTAAAATCAGCCATTAATTCAAACATTTTCTTCTTACCATCACAAGTAGTTTCCCCAACAATTAGATCAGAATATAAAAAGTACGGACATTTATCTGTTACTGCAAATCCATAAGAAGATTTAATTAAGGGACAAAAATTTCTTGGCAGACTTTTTTCACCATCAGCAATCGGTTCTTCCTTGGTAGCGCATAAAGCAAAGCCCAAGGCACCCGCTGCTAAGATTAATTCCTGAGGAGCAAAAACGCAATAAAATCCAACGACCTTTTTCCCCTCTTCTTTGGCTTTTTGAAGTAATGTTACTGGACTTGACATTTATAAAACTCCCTTATTTTTCTTTTTTTCTTCCCATGCGTATAAAGCTGCTCCAATGGCTCCAGCAAAGACAGCCTTATCAGGAACAATAACGGGTATTGCTAGCTTCGCCTCTAATTCTCTGCACAGCCAACTATTTTGCGAAACACCGCCTGTAAACACAACGGGAGCTTCAATGCCAACATTAGCTGTCATGGTCCCAATACGACTTGCTATCGACTTATAAATGCCTGCCATAATCGCTTGGCGAGAATATCCTTGGTTTAAAAGACCAATCACCTCTGACTCCGCAAAAACGGTGCACATGGAATTAATACTGCAAGCCTTTTCTCCTAGCATTGGCTCCATTTGCGCCATATCTGCCACATCTAATCCTAAAGCATTAGCCATTACTTGTATAAAACGTCCTGTACCAGCAGCGCACTTGTCATTCATAATAAAGTCTGTAACCCGCCCTCCTTCTCCCAGACAGATAGCCTTCGCATCTTGACCGCCAATATCAATTACAGTACCTGCACCTGGAAATAAAAAAGCTGCCCCTTTACCATGACAGCTAATCTCCGTCATACTTTTCGTGACAAAGGGCAAATTTACTCTGCCATAACCTGTACTAACGCTATAGTCAATTTCTTCAAGGGATACACCCCAGCGCTCTATCGCTGTCTGAAATAAAGAAGTAGCTTCTTCCCTCGGATTCCATCCTGCTATCCCTAACCAATTTTCCATTTGAACGCCATCATATAACGTTACCTTGATTGTTGTTGAACCTGCATCAATACCTGCTACTATCGATCTTCCCAACTATATTACCAACCTTCCCTTACATTCGCACTGTTACCTTTAGTTATTATTGGTTGCCGCAATCTCCTGTTGACTAGCCTCTGTTTCTGAGTATACTGTTTTGATAACAATTTCTTTAAAAATCGTTACGAGTTCAGGATCAAACTGCGTTCCTGCACATCGTTCCAACTCTGAAATTGCATCGTTATGAAACATTGCTTTGCGATAAGGACGATCATTGGTCATGGCATCATAGGCATCCACAATTGATAAAATGCGACAAGGTAGCGGAATCGCATCGGCTTTGATTCCTAGAGGATAGCCTTGTCCATTCCACCATTCCTGATGCTTTAGTATCCAATCCGCAATGGGTGCTAAATCGCCAGAAGACTGAGCAATGCTGTAACCAATTTCACAATGACGCTTCATGATCTCAAATTCTTCTTTATTCAAACGTCCTGGTTTAAACAAAATTTCATCAGGGATACCTACTTTACCAACATCATGAAAACGACCAAAAAGACGCAAATCTGATAATCGGTTCTCGGCTAACCCTACATTTTGTGCCAATTCTACAATCAAATGCTGTAGACGATCCGCATGTCCACCCGTAACAAAATCTCTTACTTCTAATGCCTTAGCAAGAGTCTGAACACTAGAGCTTCGAACACTTTGGCTGCTATGCAATTTTTCCCGGTACATATTGTCATCGGCAACTTTTAGTACATCATGCATACTTTCTTCGGGATGGTTTCGCACCCCAAGTCCAATGGAAATACTTATAGGAGTCTGATGATTTTTATTTGGAAACTCTCTAACTTGTTTACGAATACGTTGACAAACTTCTTCCACTTGAGACCTATCTTTATTCGGTAACAAGATTGCAAATTCATCGCCACCAACACGAGCTACGATATCATCTTTTGTAATACACTCTTCAATAATGTGAATCGTATTTGCAATTAATTCATCGCCTATTTTATGTCCTAGGGTATCATTTACTCCTTTGAGCCCATCAATATCACACATAATGATACCAATGGGTGATTGCTGACTATCTGTTAATTGCTGCAGTTTTTCCTCAAAATATACTCTGTTATATAAACCGGTAACCTTATCATATAAAGCTAAATATTGAAGTTTTTCTTCCATTTCTTTGCGGTTAGTAATATCTCTGCCAATAACAATCACTTCATTTATACCACTGGCGATAATACGAACTTCATGATATTTAACTGCATTTTCTTGTAAAAATTTATACTCAAATACTTGAGGTTCTCCTTCGGTAAGAACTTGTTTGATTTTTGCCATTACATTTTTTACATTTTCCGGCAATAAAACAGTATCGATATTACTACCAATTTTCTCTTGAAAATTAACCGTTAATTTATGTTCTCTATCGGGTTTATAATCTAGCAAAACTCCATCTTTATCCACTCGATAAATCGCATCTGGTAAGGCATCAATTAACACTTGATTACGGTGTTGCGTTATTTGCAAGGAACTGTGCAATGCTTTCAATCGTTCATTGTGCCGACTCATCTTCCATTTTCGATACCATAACTCATCAATTTGTTCTTGTAAGTTTTTCTCTGACTTTACTAGAGTTCTTGTATACTTGTATATTACAATATACAACAATACTGCCGTTATCCCAACAAATAACCACCCTTTAACCCTTGCAATCTTTTCGAAGAAAGCCAGATCAGAAACAAAATAACCTAAATAATAATCAAACAGTAACATCCATAATATACTTATCCCTGTATACACCGCTGCAATTCGAAAGGCCATTGAAAGGTTATTTTGCTTCATCCTGCTCACTCCTTAAAAAGTCGCAATAATGGTCATTAATGACAAATAACCCCCTGATTTTATGATCGCAGGCGGTTATTTGCCAAACAGTTAGCCGTCATTATTTATTACCTTAATTAACTCCTGTAGCACCGTGTCAGCCTTATCGTGATCTACTTGGCAAGTTCCAGCATTGAGATGTCCGCCTCCGCCATATTCTAGCATTCTCTCCCCAATATTGGTATTTGAACTTCTATTAAAAATGGACTTACCAACCGTAAATACTGTATTTTGTTTTTGGAAACCCCACATTCTATGAATGGAAATATTGCATTCTGGAAATAAAGCATAAATCATAAAACGATTGCCACTATAAATAATCTCTTCTTGCTGCAGGTCTAGAACCACTATATTTTTATGAACAGTAGCACACCGTTTAAGCTGCTCTTTAAATTTTTCTGCATGATCAAAATATAGTTCTATGCGCTCTTGTACATCTGGCAACTGCATAATTTGATCTATGGAATGTAACCGACAATAATCAATGAGTTCCATCATTAAATTATAGTTGGAAATTCTAAATTCTTTAAAGCGTCCTAAACCGGTACGAGCGTCCATAAGAAAATTAAGCAATGCCCAATCCCTTGGATTTAAAACTTCTTCCAAAACATATTGCGCAGAATCCGCCTTATCAACGGCTTCCATCATATCTAAGGACACTTGTGGGAATTTTTCCTGACCACCAAAGTAATTATAGACCACTCTGGCAGCAGATGGAGCTTGTGCATCAATAATATGGTTTGCGGGTTGTCCCTTTACACGAATGGTTTCGCTTAAATGATGATCAAAGGCTAAATATACGCCTGGTACATAAGGAAGATTTGTCGTAATATCATTTCCTGTTACTTCAATTTTACCATCTTGCATATCTTTGGGATGTACAAATTTAATGTCTTTTAGCATATTAAGTTCTTTTAATAGTACTGCACAAACCAAGCCATCAAAATCACTGCGTGTTACCAATCGATAAGTCGCGCCCTTACTTTCCATAATATCCCTCCTATGTAATCTTAAACAATATACTTCTTAAGTATCAAAAAAAATCAAAAAATGTATATTGTTTATTTTTATTCTCTCTGATGGATGATTTATCCTGCTTAAAATAATAATCGCTGATATTAATCCTGTTTTTCATTACTTTTTTAGGTACTAATTGTTATGTTTTTCTCTGCAATAAGACGTAATTCGCTGTGCATTTTCCGTGATTCTTCCATCATCTGTCGATATTCGTTCATTTGGCTGCGTAATTCTTTTTGCATGATATTCATTTCTAAAAAACTGTTGCTGATTTCACAAATAAATCCTGCTATTTCACCTTGCATTTCTTTTAGCTCTTGTACTTCTGTTTGTAATTGCTCATAAGAAGGTACCATTTCTTGTCCAATTGCCTTAATCTCCAAAGTATGTTCTTGGGTTTTTCGTAAATTATCCGCAATATTAGAATATATATCATCAACTTGGGTAAACTGCTCCTTAATTCTCGGCAATAAGCTATCCATTTCATTTTTCAGAGCAAATTTTTCTGTAGCCATGTGAAATTTTTCCATTACCTCATGTAAGCTTAGAATTCCTTCTTGTAATAAGGTAATACTTTGCGTACTGGTAACAAACCCATCTAGTAATTTTTTTAGTTGCTTATCATTCATAGAATTGAGACTCCTTTTTAATCATTTCAATACCTTGCAAACAATCGGCACACATTTTTTGATATTTTTCAAACTTAGGAAATAAATATTTTTTATAAATTAATTCTGAAAACTCACTATCATCCATTTTTCTACTAATTATTTCATGTATTACCCGAATGCTTCTATTAAACATGGTCTCTACATCCTCTGGCGAATTCATACTCTGTAATAATACAAAAAATCGCAGTGTATCGTCTTCCAGTTCTTCCGCTAAGTTCAATGCTGCATCATGTTCCTTGGCAGCTAAAAAACATTTTATAGCCTCTAAATACAATGCCTTTTCTTTAAACCCATGTGCCCGACAACGCTGAATACCCAGTTGATCGCCAATCTCCTTATATCCTTGCTCCGCTTCTTTATAATTACCGATTCTTTCTAGATTACGGGCATCCTTTGCCACTTCTTGTTCACTAGCAATGCGTTTCAAGTCCATAGCAGTAGCATCAAATTGGACCATGGGGTGAAAAAAATCTTGGAGATGTAGGAGCAATGGATTATCAATAACCTCTTCATAAATACATAAATTTTGCTTTGCACGCGTTAGTGCGACATAAAAGATATTAAAATAATAGCGATATTTTGCATTCTTCCTTCCCTTGCCTGCCATAATTTCCTGCCATTCGATTAAAAAAGGGCTTAGCATATTCACACAAACAACATAATCATATTCTAAACCTTTAATTTCTTGAACCGTAAATACCCGCTCACTTGTTCCCATTTCATCTTTAATACGCTTTTTTTCCCCTTCATTGGGGACAACAATTATGGCATATTTTCGATCATTTCTCTGCAAGGTGGTCAGTAACTGGTGCCTATTTTCACTGCTTGGCAACAACCAAAAAGGTAGATTTCCTGGCTGTTGCAGGGGAATTGCACTAATATTATCTTTAGCTCCAATATAAATCTTACATAACTCACCCATTTTATTACTTAACTCTACAATATGTTTTTGGCTCCGATAATTTTTTTCTAATAATTGAAGTTCTTTCTCCGCATGCTGATAATGAAAAGGCATTCGCAGCCGACTAAAGCTAAAATAGGTTGGATTAATCATCTGATGAATATCACCGCTAAAAAAGAAATCCTTAACATTATCTTTGTTACGCTGCAAAGATAATAATAAATAAATTTGTAATTCTGTAAGATCTTGGACCTCATCCACCATAATATAGTCATAGGCAGGCTGTAACCTTCCCTCCTGTAACATCAACAATAACTGCCGTGCTAAATCATTTTCATCAAATTTCCCTTCTTTTTCAAGCCAAGTCTGATAATTTTCAGCAATCCAATAAATCTGCCGTCGCTCTTCTTTATTAAAAATACAATCCTCATCCTCTAAACCCAGATATAATTCTTGGGAAAGTAAAGGCAATGAGAACTGTTTTTCTAATAAACAATCCTGAAATTGTTCTTCCTGATTACGCAGCCAATATTTCCCCATGTATCCTTTAATGAGGCCACGAACTTCTTGCCAGATATCCATTTTATGGATTGGCATATTGTGAAACAATGGCCATTTTTCTTTGCAAAAAGCACTTTCAAAAATTCGAAAATCTACAAAATCTTTTGTTTTTTTGCCTAATGTTTGAAAAGCAAAATCATTAATTGAAAAAAAATCAACCTTCCCTCCTAGTTCTTGAAGATTACTTTTATGATAATCCTCAAGATAGCGATTGTACATTTTTTCAAATTCTACTTTTAAAGCTTTCGTATAGGTAAAGTACACTAATCTCGCATCTTTATTTTTCCCTAGCGCAAATAATTTGTGAAGTCCAATAGTGGATTTACCAGTACCAGCCCCTCCTGACAAAAAGACAGGACGATCTTGTATCTTTACACAATTGTATTGTTCATTATTTAAATAGTATTGCCAATCTTTAACCCCTTCTTCTGCCATTCTCGCCAAGTCATTATCTTCCACCTGAAACGTGCGGGTATTATCAATCACTATATGTAACTTTCTATATTCTTCTTCTAACTGATTAAAAATAGTTGATTCCGTTTCTTCCGTATATTCTTCTATATTAAAATCCCATTCTGACAATTCCTCGTAATGAATAGCTTCCATCCTTTGTCCTTTACGAATTTGCTCATCATGATTGCAATAAAGGAGCAGTATAATTCCCCCATGTTCTTCCATGCGTATGCCTTTTAAATCATGGGTATAGATAAATAAGATTCGGTCATTATTACCGATGCGAAACTTATAAATATTATCCGATCCTAAAATACGCCGTGCGTAAAAGCCCTTTGGCATACTTGTAATATTACCCCGTTCTTCTGCTAATTTTTGTAGATAATAGGGTAACTTACGGCGCACGATCTTCAACTTTTCCTGTGGTATACTATCCCAGAACTGCTCTAAAATTAAATGTCTCATAACCCTGCCCCTTATGCACTCATTTCTGAACGGCTGAAAAAATTGACGCCTACTAATACAGTGTACTAGTAGGCGCTTATCTTACAATTTAAATAAGTTAATGTTTTCGTCTAACTCTTCCGCCATTTTGGCCAGCATTGTGGCTGCCGATTGGATTTCTTCCATTGCAGCATTTTGTTCTTCTGTTGTAGCAGCAACGCTTTGCGTACTATTACTCGTTTCTTTTGTAGACTGAGCAATGTCATTTACAGATTGTACGATAGTAACTGAGTCACTAGAAATCCCTGTGATATCCTGGGAAATGCTCCGTGTCTGAGTGGACATGGTCTGAATGGCCTGTTCAATTTCTGCAAAAGTATTTTCTGCTTTATTGACCATCACAATACCTTCTTGTACTGAGCTGGTACTTTCGCTCATGACCTTCACCGTTGTATTGGTTTCCCGTTGAATTTCCCTAATGATAGCGCTAATTTGTTTTGCTGCCGCTTCTGATTGTTCTGCAAGTTTACGAACTTCATCGGCCACTACTGCAAATCCTCTGCCTTGTTCTCCCGCCCTAGCTGCTTCAATGGCTGCATTTAAGGCCAATAGATTGGTTTGACCTGCAATATTGGTAATAAGAGATATAATATTATCAATTTCTCTGGACTTACTACCAAGTACATTCACAACTTCTGTGGCTGTACCAATTTTATTTTCAATTAAATTCATCTGCTGAATCGCATGGGCAACTACCTTATGACCTTCTATCGCTTTGTTTGCAGCCTTCGTTGTCATATCTGTAACCGTCTGCATCTCAGTATTAATATGAGTAATCTTCGAAGCTATTTCATTGACTGAATTCGTCGTTTGACTTGCATACACAACTTGATTTTCCACTACTGCAGATATATCTTGAATGGTCATGGTAATATGCTCCGTAGCTCTTGCTGTTTCTTGAGCACTAGCGGTCAGTTGCTCAGAAGAAGCTGCCACTTGCTGAGAATTGTCAATAATTTTATGTAATAGCTTACGTAGATTATTAATCATGGTGTTAAAATTTTGACCCATTTGTCCGAATTCATCACGAGAAGTAATGACCATTTCTGATCGTAAATCCCCATTGGCCATTAAGCCTGACAACCGCTTAACTTCATTAATGTTGTTCGTAATAAAACGAGTATAGAGAAGTATCCCAATAAACACCAGCACGATGGCAACGGTCGCCACAATGATTTGTCGTAACAATAAAGCTTTAAGAGGAGCGTACAATTCATCCTCAGGCATAGACAATACAATAATCCATCCCGTCGATGGCATTTCTTCATAATATAATAGGTAACGGTTATTTCCTTCTGTATATACCGTACGACCATGTTTATTTTTGAGTATTTCCTTACCAGCCTCAGCTAGGCTAGTATTTTTTTCTTCTACAACAGATAGCTTCATGTTCTTCTCAGTATCCCGGTCAGACATATATTTACCGTTTTTATCAAGAAGGAAGGCCCATCCTTTTTCTCCTACCTTAATATTCGACACAACTTTCTGTAGTGCACTTAAATCAACATCTGCGCTGGCAATACCGATCACTTTCTTATTTTCATCATAAAAAGGTGCCGCTGCCGTAGTCATAGTGATCTTCGTCAAATCATCATAAAAGGGGTCACTCCATACTACATCCTGGGTAGTATTAACGCCATTTTTATACCACTCTTGATTGAGGTAATCATAACTAGGCGCCTCATATTCCTCTGTATATACAACTTGTCCTTTATCCTTATAAGCATAAGGTCCAAAATATTTTGTATCGCTCTTATAGGCAAAAGATTCAAACCAAACACCAGCTCCAATGAGTAAATGGTTAGAAGGGATAATATTTTGTAAAAAAGCAGCATATTGCCCTTTGGTAATACCACTACTACCTTTTTCCGTAAAACGAGCAATGGATTCAGAAATCGCCATAGGAATATTTAACTCAGCTTGGAAGGTTGTCAGAGTAAGATCGGATTGCAAAGCCATTTTCGCATTCATTTCAGACTCAATGATTTGTGCTGAATAACGATAACTCACCCAAGTTAAGGTTAACATTGTTAACAACAATAAGGGTAAAATCGCTACTAATGTTTTTGCTCGAATGCTTGTAAACATAATAATCCTCCTCTTAGTTCAAAATATCGACAGCAACCCACTTACATAGTTCGATAAATCTCTATTTATTCCTGCTCCCAATGCATTTAATTAGCACTTAAATTTATGAATTAAAGCATTCAACTTAGCTGTTTCTAGGCTAACGCTATGAAGTTCTTCCGTTACTTTCACCAATCCATCTGCTTGCTGTTCTGCTAATGCCGATACCTGTTGTGACATGGCAGCATTTTGTTGACATATTGCTGAAATGCTTTGGGAAGAAACTACGGTTGTTTCAGTAGCAGCTTCAAGACTAGTAACATTCTCCCCTACGAACACTAGCTGTTGACCAATTGTATTGATGGATTCTTCAATTCCTGTAATTGCCTTATAAATCTGATCAGACATGACAAGTCCCTTATTGGCAGCATCAACATTTTCTGTTGTGATGGTCACCGTATTTTGAATTTCACCTTGAATTGTCATAACTAGCTGTGATATTTCTTGAGCTGAGTGCTGACTCTGTTCTGCTAGCTTTCTTACTTCATCGGCAACAACAGCAAAACCTTTTCCTTGTTCGCCAGCCCGCGCAGCCTCAATGGCTGCATTTAAAGCCAATAGTGACGTTTGTGTGGCAATAGCATCAATTACATCTATTATTTTTGTTATTTCCCCAGACATATTTCCTAGTTGATCAATGCTCCTTTTTGCATTATTACTTTTCAAACTAATCTCACTCATGGTTACTTCCACTTGTTTTAATAAAGAATTGGATACTGTAATCTTTTCTTTTGTTTCTTTTTCTTGTTTAGTAACGGCTTTACTTAATCCATCTAGACTTTCAACAGCATGGCGTAATACTTCTACCTGAGCTGCAAGGGATTGAGCTTCACTTGCCTGATGGGAACTTCCTTGCGCAACATCCGTTATGCTACTGGCAACTTGCTTTGTGGCTGATTCCACCACTTGACAATGATCCGCTACAAGTTCCGTTACTGTATCTAATCTTTTAGCAACCTTACTAATTTCAAGGATCATACCTTGGGTATTCTCCATCAATTGGTTGGTATAATTGGCAATGTCCTCAATTTCATCACCAGTAACAATATGTATGCGTTTTGTCAAATCCCCATTAGAACTACCCAATTCACCAATAAGTTTCGCAGTTTGTCGCAATGGCTGGGAAATCTTCGTCCGAATATAATATCCAGAACCAAGTATAATCAACAACAGTATTATATTCATGATAACGAAACCAAGTATAATTTTTCTTTTATTTTCTTCCGATTTTTGCTGGTTTTTTGTCATTTGTTTTTCATATAATTGTTCTAATTTTTCAATACCTTCTGCTGCCCGATCCGATTCGGCATCCATTTTTTCCATCATGTTAGCGCCTACTACATTGCCTATAGGACTGGGGATTGCAAGAATTTGCAGTGCAACAGGTTTTATACTTTTCCAGCTTTCTTGTATCTCTTTTACAATCGTTTTTTCTTGCTGATTATATGACATTTCATCTAATGTTTTAATATTTTCTTCTACCCTACTAGCTAATTCCTCAAAGTTTTTTACTTCTACCTGATCACCTGACACCAAATAATCGTTAGCTGGCATTAATACTTGTTCTAATGATAACCGTGTTTTACTAATTTGTTTTTCCATCTTAGAGTTTACACTTAGCTCTAGCATACTCTGATTAGCCTCAGTAAAAATCTGATAGGTAAATCCCTGCAGAAACATAATCATAATGATGATAGGTACACTTGCAATCATTACTTTTTTATTAATATTAATTCTCACTACTTCATCTCCCTATTATTTTGCTATGAAACGAGTACTATAAAAGAGCTATACTCTATAACCTAAGTGAATAGCATATGACCCTTATTTCTTCTATTTTATCATTTCTAACCCCTGCAACAATAGATAATTTTGTAGATTTTCTTAATTTTTTTCCATATGATCATCATTTAGAATACTATACCGTCCTATATGCAAAAAAGGCTGCCTTACAATAGGTCAAAAAACCATTGTAGGACAACCTCTTTTATTATTTAACAGCCTTTTTTTCCTGCAAATACTGATCAATGGCCACTGCCGCTTTCTTGCCCGCTCCCATAGCAAGAATAACTGTCGCCGCCCCTGTCACAATATCACCGCCAGCAAATACTCCTGCTTTGCTAGTAGCTCCTGTTTCTTCATGAGCAGTAATATTGCCTTTTCGATTGGTTTCTAATCCTTTGGTTGTGGATTGAACCAAAGGGTTTGGCCCTTGTCCGATAGCGATAATAACCGTATCTACATCCAGTACGAAGGTAGAGTCTGGAATTTCTACAGGACGACATCGCCCTGAAGCATCTGGTTCACCAAGCTCCATGCGAACACATTCAAGACCAGTAACCCAGCCTTCTTTGTTGCCTAGCACTTTTGTCGGAGCAGTCAGCAATTGAAAATGAATGCCTTCTTCTTTCGCATGATGGATTTCTTCGAGTCTAGCTGGCAGCTCCTTTTCAGAGCGGCGATATACGATGGATACATTCTCTGCACCTAAACGCAGAGCCGTTCTAGCACCATCCATAGCCACATTACCGCCACCGACAACAGCCACTCTTTTTCCAACATGAATGGGGGTTGCACTATTTGGAAAGCGATAGGCTTTCATCAAATTGCAACGGGTCAAAAATTCATTCGCTGAATATACACCATTTAGATTTTCACCTGGAATATCCATAAAGTAAGGAAGGCCTGCGCCTGTGCCAATAAATACAGCATCAAAGCCTTCTTCTTCTAGTAGTTCATCTACCGTAAAAGTGCTACCGATAACGGCATTTACAATAATTTTCACACCTAGTTTGCGCAAATTGTTAATTTCTACCTGTACTACTTCATCCTTCGGTAACCGAAATTCAGGAATACCATACATGAGTACACCACCAGGCAAATGCAGAGCTTCATAGATAGTAACTTGATAGCCCTTCTTTGCCAAATCACCGGCGACGGAAAGTCCAGCAGGACCTGAACCAATAACAGCTACTTTTTGCGCATCCGCACTATAGGTTAAAGCTTCAACCACTTCCCCTTTTTGCCGTGAAGTGTCAGCTACATATCGTTCTAAACGGCCAATTGCAACGGCTTCCCCTTTCTTGGCGAGGACACAATATTTTTCACATTGTTCTTCTTGAGGGCATACTCTGCCGCATACTGCTGGCAGGGCATTGACTTCTTTTATTTTTGCAATGGAAGCATCGAGGTCTCCATTTTTAATATGCTGAATAAAGGCTGGTATATCAATTTCTACCGGACAACCTTTGCGACAAGGAGCAGCTTTACACTGTAAGCAACGCTCTGCTTCTGCCTGCGCTAATTCCATGGTATAGCCTAAGGTTACTTCATCAAAGTTTTTAGCCCGTACACTTGGCTCTTGTTCTGGCATGGGATGTTTTTTTAATGAGAGTGACATTTACAGCCTCCTTTCTGCTTATCAGCAAAGTGGTCACTATGTTCTTTCTCATGTGGCTTATACATACGTTGACGAGCCATTAATAATTCAAAATCCACTTTATGTCCATCAAATTCCGGGCCATCAACGCAAGCAAATTTATTTTCATTACCAACGGATACGCGACAACCTCCACACATCCCAGTACCATCTACCATGATTGGGTTAAGGCTAACTACAGTCGGTACGCCATAAGCTCTTGTTGTTTCAGCAACAAATTTCATCATAATGACCGGGCCTATCGCCACAACAAGACTGATGGTTTTATCTGAATCCAGTAGTTCTTTAAGAGGCTGAGTTACCAAAGCCTTTAACCCTTTTGATCCATCATCTGTTGTAATAATAAGTTTGTCACTAACCGCATTCATTTCTTCTTCATAGATCAATATATCCTCAGACCGTGCACCAATAATGGAAATTACTTCATTTCCTGCTTCTTTCATACCACGAGCAATAGGATATACGGGTGCAATACCAATGCCACCGCCTACACAAACTACTGTACCTAGTTTTTCAATATGAGTAGGTTTACCAAGAGGTCCAACCAAATCTAGTATTTCATCCTGCTCATTTAACAGACCTAATTCTACAGTAGATGCTCCTACTTCTTGAAAAATAATAGTAATTGTACCCTTTTCCCGGTTAAAGTCGGCTATTGTCAATGGAATTCTTTCTCCATCTTCATTAATTCGTAAAATAACAAACTGTCCAGGTTGCGCTTTTTTGGCAATGAGAGGTGCTTTTACCTCAAACATTTGAACACTTGGCGCCAATTGCTTTTTTACAAGAATCTTATACACAAAAAAACCTCCTAACAATGGGCGCAGCAGGCATAACACGCCTAGACTGGCCCTTCCCATACATTACATGATTAAAATAGTCCACTAATTTTACCTGTATTATCAATATCCATACGCTCAGCAGCTGGCTGTTTGGGAAGACCTGGCATGGTCATAATGTCGCCTGTAAGGACAACTAAAAAGCCAGCACCTGCAGCCACTCTAAGTTCACGTACTGTTATACTAAAATTTTCAGGGCGCCCTAGTTTGGTCATATCATCACTTAGAGAATATTGGGTTTTCGCCATACAGATAGGTGTTTTATCAAACCCCAAAGCTGTTAATTCACTGATTGTTTTTTCCGCCTGCTGCGTGAAATTAACACCCTCTGCTCCATATATTTCTTTAGCAATGGCTGTGACTTTTTCCTTAATAGATTGGTTCTCATCATAAATAAAGTTAAAATTACTAGGTTTATCACAAGCCGCCAAAACTTTTTCTGCCAGTTCAAGGCCACCTGCGCTTCCATTCGCCCATACTTCTGACAAGGCTACTTCAGCACCAAGTTCAATGCATTTTTTTCTTACAAATTCAAGTTCTTCCTTCGTATCTGTAGGGAATGCATTGATCGCCACCACTGTTGGCAAACCAAATTTATGAATGTTTTCAATATGCTTAGTGAGATTGGCTAAACCTCGCTCTAAGGCTTTCATATTTTCTCCCACAAGCTCCGTCTTAGCTACACCACCATGCATTTTTAGAGCTCTCACCGTAGCAACAATGACTACAGCATCTGGTTTTAAGCCTGCAAAACGGCATTTGATATTCAAGAATTTTTCAGCACCAAGATCCGCGCCAAAACCTGCTTCTGTTACACAAATATCTGCCAATTTTAAAGCAAATTTAGTCGCCATAACACTATTACAGCCATGGGCAATATTGGCAAATGGTCCACCATGGACAAAGGCGGGAGTATTTTCTAAGGTTTGCACTAAATTGGGTTTAATGGCGTCTTTAAATAATATGGTCAAGGCTCCCGTTACCTTTAATTCATCTGCCGTGACAATCTTATTCTCATAAGTATAGGCAACCACAATCCGTCCAATACGTGCTTTCATATCCTCTAAATCTTTGGCTAAACATAATATAGCCATCATTTCTGACGCCACTGTAATATCAAAACCACTTTCTCGTGGCACTCCATTCACTCTGCCTCCAAGACCGCCAATAATGGAGCGAAGAGCTCGATCATTAAGATCCACAACACGCCGCCAAGTAATACGCCTTGGATCAATTCCTAATGTATTACCATGGTGAATGTGGTTATCAATTACGGCAGCCAATAAATTGTGCGCTGTTGTAATTGCATGAAAATCACCTGTAAAATGCAAGTTAATATCTTCCATTGGGACGACTTGGGCATAACCGCCGCCAGCGGCACCGCCTTTTAGACCAAAACAAGGTCCGAGTGATGGCTCTCGAAGAGCAATCACTACCTTTTTCCCCATGCTATGCAAGGCATCACCAAGACCAACTGTGGTCGTGGTCTTACCTTCTCCTGCAGGTGTAGGGTTTATGGCAGTAACCAATACCAATTTACCATCAGGACGTGATTTTATGGTTTCCCATTTTTCAAGAGATAGCTTTGCCTTATACTTACCATAAAGTTCTAGGTCATCCTGCGTAATTTGAAGTTCTTCAGCTACTTCTATTACGTTTTTCATGACTGCCCCTTGGGCTATTTCCACATCACTTTTCATACCTATCCCCCCCTATATTACTACAACTAAAGACAACAGTTAAAACAATATACGGTTTCAGTATGTCTTTAGCTAGATGATTATTTAATCTTATGTTTTAGCTTTACAGCCGTAATGGTATTACTGAGTAACATAGCAATAGTCAAAAGACCAACGCCGCCAGGTACAGGAGTAATAGCGCCAGCCACTTCCTTGACCTCTTCAAAGTCAACATCACCCACTAGTTTCTTATCACCAATACGGTTGATTCCTACATCAATGACCACTGCTCCTGGTTTCACCATTTCTTGGGTGACAAAATTAGGTTTACCAATGGCCACTACCAAAATATCAGCCTGCCGCGTAATGCTTGCTAAGTCTTTCGTGCGTGAATGACATATGGTGACGGTGGCATGACGAGATAGCAGCAAATTTGCCATGGGTTTACCAACAATATTACTGCGGCCAATAATTACAGCATGCTTACCAGCTATTTCAATATCAGCAAGTTCTAACATTTTGATACAGCCAAAAGGGGTGCATGGTAAAAGGTGTTCTTGTCCAATCGCCAATTTGCCCACATTAATAGGATGAAAACCATCCACATCCTTGTCTGGATCAATAGCGTTTAAAAATTCAGTTTCATGATTTTTTAAATGCTCTGGAACGGGCAACTGTAACAGTATCCCATGAATGTCAGGATTCTCATTCAAATCTTGAATTTGTATTAAAAGTTCTTCTTTAGTAATGGTTTCTGGAAGTCTTAACACTTCCGAATAAATTCCAATTTCTGCACATGCTTTATCTTTATTGGCTACATACACTTTGGATGCAGGATTTTCACCAACAATAAGAACTGCTAGTCCTGGAGTAATCCCATGAGTCTTCTTTAGATTTTCCACTTCAATTTTAACATTATCTTTAATCTTTGTGGCAAAGACTTTGCCTTCTAATAATCGAGCTGACATATTTACACCCCCGCACTACGTGCTACTCCTCTTTTAAAGGAGATAATTTATTCATGACTATAACATCATACTCATAAAGGTAAAAACTAATAATGCAATACTTACTAAACCATTCCGCATAAAATAAGCTTGGGTAACCTGCTGAAAATTGGCTACGCTAATAATAGAATGCTGATACACGAGTACAATTGCGGCAAGAAATACTCCCCCATAATATAACCCCTGCATATGCATAAGTTGTCCTATGACAAAAAATCCACTAATACTTATCACATGCATCCCTTTAGAAATCGCTAATGCTCCTGCTAAGCCAAATCGTACCGGTATGGAATGCAAACCTTGGGATTTATCAAATTCAATATCCTGGCAAGCATAAATAATATCAAAACCAGCTATCCATACACCAACAGATAGCCCAAGTATGGTAATAGGTAAAATAACCTGCCCTTGAATTGCTACCCAAGCACCAATAGGTGCTAGACCTAAAGCAAAACCTAATACTAAATGGCAAGTCCAAGAAAAACGTTTCATATAAGGGTATACTGCAAAAGGAATTACAACCAAAGGAGCTAGCTTTAAGCATACTGGATGTAAATTAGCAGCTGCCAAAAAGAATATCCCTAAACTAATACAGGTAAGTAATACCGCTTCCCATGGTTTGACTTCCCCAGTAACCATAGGCCGATTGGTAAACCGTGGATGCAGCCTATCATATTTTAGATCAATAAAATTATTTAATGCCATCGCCGCACTGCGTGCTCCTACCATAGCCAAGGTAATCCACCATAGATCAGCCCCTTTGGGAATGCCATCCGCCGCTAGCATAGCTCCAATATAAGCAAAAGGCAGGGCAAAAATGGCATGAGATAAGGCTATATTATTGATATGTGCTTTTAACTTACTCAAGACCCAATCCCTTCCATTTCTTGTCAACCATGGTTTTTATATCTGTTGACATTTCAATTTCATCTGGCCATTCACGAGTATATCCCTCAGTAGGCCATGCTTTCGTAGCATCAATCCCAACTTTAGTTCCCCAATTTGCCATTGGTGAAGAATGATCAAGTACATCCAGCGGACCATCCACCATAACAATATCTCGACGAGCATCAATATTATTATAAACCCGCCACCATACTTCATTCATATCTTGCACATTGACATGCTCATCCACAACAATAATCATCTTTGTAAACATCATTTGCCCCATGCCCCATATGGCATGCATGACTTTCTTTGCTTGTTGCGGGTAGGTTTTTTTGATAGAAACAACAGCACAGTTATGAAATACACCTTCTAGAGGTAAATTAATATCCAAAATTTCTGGTAAGCTCATTTGTAATACCGGCAAGAAAATGCGTTCTGTTGCTTTGGCTAAAAAACAATCTTCCATTGGCGGCTTACCAACAATGGTTGATGCATAGATAGGATTTTTCCGATGAGTAATACAAGTAATATGAAAAACTGGATAATCATCTGCTAAAGAATAATATCCCGTATGATCACCAAAAGGTCCTTCTCTGCGCAGTTCATCCATCATGACATAACCTTCAAGGACAATTTCGGAATGGGCTGGTACTTCTACATCTACCGTTTCACATTTGACAAGTTCTACAGCTTTTTTGCGCAAAAAACCAGCAAATACCATTTCATCAATATCTTTGGGCAGGGGTGCCGTAGCGGCATAGGTAACAACAGGATCGGTACCAATCGCTACTGCCACTTCAATACGATCTTTCCCCATAGCCTGATGAGCACGATAATTCTCCGCCCCATTTTTATGAATATGCCAATGCATACCTGTAGTTTTTCCATCGTATACTTGCAGACGATACATCCCTACATTACGTTTGCCATTTAAAGGATTTTTCGTAAATACCAAGGGGAGAGTAATAAACTTTCCGGCATCACCTGGCCAACATTGTAGAATTGGAAACTTATCTAGGGATGGCTGATCCTTAATAATTACCTCTTTGCAAGGAGCATTTTTCACATATTTAGGAAAATTAATAGCTCGCTTTGCCATAGGAATAATTTTCAGCAAGTCCATTTTATTTTGCATAGAGATATAGGGTATTGAAAAAATCCCTTTTAATTCAGCAGCAATATCATCAATCTTCTCTACCCCAAAAGCCAAGGCCATTCGTTCCATACTACCAAAGGCATTCATCAGTACTGGAACATCATAGCCCTTAACATTTTCAAAAAGCAATGCTACATTCTTATCTCCAGATAATTTTGATACCCGATCTGTAATCTCTGTAATTTCAAGTTCACAATCCACTTCTTCTTTAATACGCTTTAACCAACCTCGTTCTTCCAAAGCACGAATAAAGTCGCGCAAATCATTAAATGCCATATATATAACTCCCTTTCTTTGACTGGCAATTGTGTCATGTTATTTTTTTAAAATATATTTTACAATAAGTCTACTCATTTCATACATTACAAGTATGGGTACAGCAACCATCGTTTGTGAAAAAACATCTGGTGTTGGAGAAATTATAGCACCTACAATAAAGGATAACACCATGATATGTTTACGTTTTGAAGTCAAAAACTCCGAACTGACCATCCCTAGCCTCGCCATTACTATAATAAATAAGGGCAATTCAAAAATAAAACCAAAGGGTAATAAAAAAGAAATTACAAAGGATAAATATTGCCCTAATGATAGCATTGGCTGAAGATTATCCGTTGCAAAGCCCATAAAAAATCGAATTCCAGCTGGCAATACTAATATATATGAAAAAGCCAACCCTAGAAAAAATAGTACCACCGATGACGGTACTAAAATAAAGGATGCTATGCGTTCTTTATAACTTAATGCGGGTAAAATGAAGGCCCAAAGCTGATAGAGAACAATAGGTAGTGCTAACAAAAATCCAGTAAAAAAAGATACTCGTAAATATGTGAAAAAAGCTTCTGCCGGACTCATATAATATAACTTACCAGCAGGAGCCGTAATATATTGTACTAATTCAGAAGCATAAAAGTAACTAATTGTACTTCCCACAGCCACCGCAACAATGGCAATCAGCAGTCGTTTCCTAAATTCTTGGAGATGATCAACCAAGGACATTTGGGTATCAAAGGTTTTTTCCTCCAATTGATCATCTTCTTGATTATTATTTATTATTTCGGTCATTGAGTATTCCTCACTTTTTCTCTTCAGGATTTTGCTCAACTTTTACCGACTCATTTTTATTTTCCTCACCACTTGTAGCTCTTTTAAATTCTTGTATTCCTTTCCCTAAAGCTTTTCCTACTTCGGGTAACTTTCCAGGACCAAAAACTACAAGGGCAATTACTAACACTAATGCTAATTCAGGCATACTAAAATTAAACATATGAAAAAACTCCTTTCCTATAAATTGACTCTTTTATTATACATAAAAACTATACTTAAGAAAAGAATTGCCTTGCCTGTTGGAATTAATATTGACGCAATCCTACAAAATCAGCAACCGCTATAAATGCCTGTCGACCTTCTGCATCAACGGACCTCGGGATGATGTTACGTGCTTTCTTTAGATAATCAGATACACGACTATAACAATACTCAATTGCTTCCGTTTCATGTATAATCGCCAAACCACGCTTAATTGTTTCCTCCGACATATTGGGATTTTTCACGATTTCCCGTAGTTCAGCACTATGTATACTATTTTCTAGTGCATAAATAACAGGAAGGGTCACAATCCCTTGCCGCAGATCATTACCAACGGGTTTACCTAGTTGCTCTGATGAAGCTGTAATATCTAAAATATCATCGGTAATCTGAAAGGCCATTCCTAAGCAATAACCATATTCTCGAAAAGCTTCTACTTCCTGCTTAGAAAGATTTGCTGCTAAGGCGCCAAGCTCACAGCTTGCTGCAATAAAATCAGCGGTTTTTTGTGCAATTCGTCCTAAATAATCCTTTTCCACCTGATCCGCATTAAAAGTACTTCGATTCTGATTAATTTCTCCTTCGCACATGGAGCATATAACGTCCGTTAAAACTTTTAACATTTGATTACTTACTTTCGTTGCCACTAAGGAAAAGGCCTTAGCAAATAAATAATCGCCAATCAATACTGAAGAGTGATTACCCCAGCAGGAATTGGCAGTGGGTCTACCGCGACGAATGGCAGAATTATCAATGACATCATCATGTACTAACGTTGCCATATGTATTAATTCAATCGCCACTGCCACTGTCATTAATTTTTCCGTATCACAAACTTTTTGTTGAGCACTCATAAAATATAAGGCAGGCCGCAATCTCTTGCCACCAGCTTCTACTAAGTGTTTACTCATATCTGTTATTAATTCTTCTGGTGAGTGTATTACAGAAATTAATTCTGTTTCTAGTCTTATTAAGTCATCTTTTACTATCTCAAAAATTGGTTTATTATTCACTATTTTAATCACCTACATGTAAATTCTCTTACTATAATACACTATTCCTTTGCTTTACGTCTATTTTTTTTTCAATATTAGACTTTTATGACCGTTTATAAACGATATATTTTAGCGATATTCTTTACCTTACTATGTACTTTTTTTGAATGCTATTAAAGTCTTCCTTTGTTCTTTTATAAAACTACTGGGTGGATTTTCTTTTCCACCCAGTAGTTTTTATCCCCTAATAACGATATCAGGGAATCATCCAAGTTAAATAATAGGCTTGCACATATGTCATAATCCCAACAATGACAGCAAGGATTAATGAATGTCGCACTGCAAAGTTAAATAAATCTCCTTCTTTACCAACAAGGCCAGTTGCTGCCGTCGCTACTGCAATACTTTGAGGCGAAATCATTTTACCAGTAACTCCTCCTGATGAATTGGCAGCTACTGTAAGCACGGGATCAACCCCCACTTGTTCTGCTGTAACAGCTTGCAAATTTCCAAACAATGCATTGGCTGAAGTATCCGAGCCTGTCAAAAACACTCCTACCCATCCTAGAAATGCAGAGAAGAAGGGAAAGTAATGACCCGTTCCTGCTAGCATTAAGCCTAACGTAGAGCTCATTCCTGAAAAATTCATAATGTAAGCCAATCCTAAAACACAAGGAATGGTAATAAGAGGTTTCTTTAATTGGTTAAAGGTTTTTACAAAAATCGAAATAAATCTGCCAGGTCCAACGCCTAGTACGATTGAAGTAAGAATACTAGCAATGAATAAGGATGTACCTGCAGCACTTAACCAATTGATCTTATAAAGTGCAGCCATTGCTGTTGGTACCTTAGCAATCGGGACCACCTGCATAACCACTTTATTTAATCCTGGCACCAACCATTTAATCGTAGCAGCATCTAGCATTGTTGCTACAGGCTTTAACCCCCATAAGATAACCATTACTGTTAAAATAATGAATGGGGACCATGCTTTAATGATCGCTCCCGCAGTAAGCTTCGACTTATCAATGGAAATAGTTGGCGCTGGTTCATTAGGGAAACGCCAGATATTTTTTGGTTTCCACACTCTTAAGAATAGAGTTAAGGAAATAATAGCTGCCAAGGACGATAAAATATCAGGTAGTTCTGGTCCAATATAGTTTGATGAATACCATTGCAAAAGTGCAAAAGATGCCCCTGTAACCAAACAAGCTGGTAACACTTCTTTGGTAGCCTTCCATCCCGCCATTAACATAATGAGCCATAGGGGAATAACAAGGGATAGAAATGGCAATTGCCTGCCAACCATGGCACTAATTTTCATGGTATCAATACCTGTTACTTGCCCAGCAACAATAATTGGAATACCAATACCACCAAAGGCAACGGGTGCAGTATTGGCAATCAAACATAAACCGGCTGCATATAAAGGATTAAAACCAAGCCCTACTAGCATACCTGCTGAAATAGCAACAGGAGTCCCAAAACCTGCAGCACCTTCCAAAAAAGCTCCAAAGCCAAAAGCAATTAAAAGAGCTTGCAGGCGGCGATCATCTGTAATTGAGGCTATAGAATCTTTAACAATTTCAAATTGGCCTGTTTCTACCGTCAGATTGTAGATGAAAATCGCTGTAACAACAATCCAAAATATAGGAAATATGCCATATAACGCCCCCATTGCAGTGGCTATAAGAGCAGTAGTAACAGGCATCTGATAGACAAAAATTGCAACTAAGACTGCCGAAGATACGGCAATGGCACCAGCTATCTGTCCTGGTGTACGACGTATAGCCAATAAATAAAAAATAATAATGATAGGTATTGCCGCAAAAAGTGAAGAAATAACAAGACTATTCATTGGATCATATACTTGCGTCCATATCATGTAAGTAGCACCCCTTCAAGTTTCTGAGTAGTTTTAACTTTGTGATATTTACCTATATTCATAACGTAAATCTCGATGTTCATAGTTTGACCAATAAACTTAAATGTATGTTATTTTTCAGCATTACCTACTACTCATTACTAAAAAAAGAAAGTTGGATACCTTTTTCAGGAGGCATCCAACTTTCTTTTTTAGCTATTTTCTTCTTTAAAATATTGCATACTATTTTTCTTCCATTCCTTGGTGCTAAATAGCATAATATATTCTGTTAAACCCGATTGCTCCGCTAGCTGATTGGCTAGGTCATTACACTGTTCACGAGTATTTCCATGTAACATGGTATAAAAATTATATGGCCACCCAGGTTGCGTGACCCTCGCATAACAATGGGTGACGACTGCAACCTTTGCAAACATTTCTCCGATCTCTTGAATTCGATCCTCAGGTACAATCCAGGCACATAACGCATTGGCAGCATAGCCAACTTCCCGATGTCTAAGAACGGCCCCAATCTTGCGTATTTTCCCAGATTGACGATAATGGTCAAGTCGCATTAAAAGTTCCTCTTCACTGATACCTAACTTATCGGCAATTTCACGATATGGTTCGGCTACAAGAGGAAAATCGTCTTGCATAATCCCAATAATTTCTTTATCTAATGTATCTAACATTTGTCACCTCCAGTAATGATTTTATCCTATGATAAGGTAAACTGTACACTCACCTTAAACTTCTTAGTAGCAGGCAAATTTATTAGACGCATTACCCCTTCAAGATTACTAATTTTATTTAATATTTCTTCTTGCGTAACAATATTAGGGCTAAACAAAGTAAACCAGAGATTCAAACTTCCATCTCGTTCATAATTATGCGTAACACCATAATAGGAATTAATAACAGCAGCAACAGCTGGAATACACTCCTCTTTCACTTCCAATGCTACTAATGTTCCGATGTAACCCAACTTAGTAGAATCAAAAAATGGTCCGATACGCCGAATATAACCTTGTTGCTTTAAGAATCGTAACCTTTCAATTACAATAGACTCTTCTGTGCCCAATTTTTCGGCCAGGATCGCAAAAGGACGACTAGCGAGGGGGAGATCAGTTTGCACGATATTTAACAGTCTCTTATCAAAAGCAGTAAGCATATACAACTCCTTTTCTTTTTTTACAAATTTATGTGTAGCCAAGATGCCATTAAGATTAGATTCAACGGCGCTCATTGATAGATAACATCTTGGAATATTATTACAAAGAAGTAATACTTTCCTTACTCGGCATTGAAAAGTATTATTTTTCTGATTTCGTTAAAAAGGAGAACAGCCCATGCTGTCCTCCCAATGATTTATATTTTATTTTAACAGAATCTGTCCAATTACGTCAAGTAACTCACTGCGACCTAGCCCTTTTTCTGAAGAGTAGGCAATAATATTATCATTTTTCATACCAAGTCCCCTGCGTATAGCATTCACATTTTTTTGCACATTCATACGAGTAAGTTTATCAGCCTTAGTGGCAATTACCTGTACTGGCACATCATTTTCAATCAGCCACCGGTAGGTACTGATGTCACTCTCCATAGGATTATGACGAATATCGATTAATTGACAAGCAAGTTGTAAGCGAGGAGATTTCAGTAAATATTCTTCAATAAATTTAGCCCATTGACGTCGATTAGATTTTCCCGTACGAGCATAACCATAGCCAGGTAAATCCACCAAGAAGAACTCTCGACGATCCTCCTCGCTCATTTTTGCCATGAGTCGATAAAAATTAAGCGTTTGAGTTTTTCCTGGGCTGCCACTGGTGCGCGCTAATCCATTCCGACGGCATAATGAGTTGATTAGTGAAGATTTTCCTACATTAGAACGTCCCATAAATGCCACTTCATGCAATTCACCTTCTGGATACTGGTCTATTCGTACTGCAGATGCAACATATTGTCCACTTGTAATATTAATATTTTTTATCTCATCACTCATCATTCTTCACCAAGGCCTTCTCAAGCACCTCATCCATATGCTCAACTAAAATAAACTCAAGATTTCTTCTCACATTAGCTGGTATTTCATCAATATCTCGTTTATTTTCCTTTGGCATAATAATGGTTTTGATACCAACACGATGAGCCGCTAATACTTTTTCTTTAATACCGCCAACTGGCAATACTCGTCCACGCAGAGTAATCTCACCTGTCATAGCTACATCACTTCGTACAGGTATATTGGTCAATGCTGAAACTACAGCCGTTGACATAGAAATACCTGCTGATGGACCATCTTTAGGTATTGCTCCTTCAGGTAAATGAATGTGAATATCCGTTTTTTCTTGGAATTCACTATCAATTCCCAATTCCTCAACTCTAGTACGAATGTAACTAAATCCTGCCTGTGCTGACTCACGCATAACCTCACCTAACTGCCCAGTCAGAATAAGCTTACCTTTTCCTTTCATTACAGAAACTTCAATAGGCAGAACATCTCCCCCTACTTCCGTCCATGCAAGTCCAGTACTTACCCCTACTTGATGTAACTTTTCAGCTTGTGTATGACGATATTTAGCAACGCCTAAAAAAGTATGTAAATTCTGAGCCGTAATTTTTACACTTGTACGTTTCGTCTGAACAATTTGACGAGCTACTTTGCGACATAAGGTAGCAATATTGCGTTCCAAGCTACGCACTCCAGCTTCGCGAGTATATTCACTAATAATCTTTTGCAAGATACCTTCTGCAAATACAATCTGCTTGTCATTCAAACCGTGATCGCGAATTTGCTTGGTAATCAAATATTGTTTCGCAATTTGTACTTTTTCTTCCTCGGTATATCCTGGAATTTGTATAATCTCAATACGGTCTAATAGAGGACGAGGGATATTATGCATAACATTAGCAGTAATTACCCATAACACCTGGGAAAGATCAAAGGGCACTTCTACATAATGATCGCTAAATGTATTATTCTGCTCTGGGTCTAGCACCTCTAATAGAGCAGCCGATGGATCGCCTCTAAAATCAGCACTCATTTTATCAATTTCATCAAGTAAGAATACAGGATTTTTTGATCCCGCGGTACGCATGCCTTGTATGATTCTGCCCGGCATTGCTCCCACATAAGTCCTGCGATGACCGCGAATTTCAGCTTCATCACGTACCCCACCTAAAGAAACCCGAACAAATTTTCTATCCATTGCCTTTGCAATGGAACGAGCCAACGATGTTTTTCCCACACCAGGTGGTCCAACCAAGCACAAAATTGGCCCTTTCATACTTTCTGTTAATTTACGGATGGATAAATACTCTAAAATACGTTCTTTAACCTTTTCTAGACCATAATGATCTTCATCTAAGGTTTTCTCCGCCAAATCAATGTCTAGCATATCAACTGTTTTTGCAGTCCAAGGCAAGGCCAACAGCCAATCAAGATAAGTGCGAATAACGGCACTCTCAGCTACCATTGGGGGCATTTTCCCCAAACGGTCTATTTCTTTATTAATTCTTTCCTCTGCTTCTTTTGTAACTTCTTGCGCTTTTAATTTTTCCCGGTACTCATCGACTTCATTGGTACGCTCATCTTTTTCCCCGAGTTCTTTTTGAATGGCTTTTAATTGTTCTCGCAAATAGTATTCTTTTTGCGTTTTTTCCATTTGTTTTCGCACACGAACACTAATTTTTTTCTCTAGTTCTAATATTTCCATTTCGTGGCCTAATATTTCACACAGCTTCTCTAATCGTTCTTCCACATTAATACAATCAAGAAGTGCTTGCTTATCTTCAATCTTAAGAGATAAGTGACTCGCAATCAGATCTGTCAGACGCCCTGGTTCTTCCACTGCAATCACCGATATTAATGTTTCTGGCGGTATCTTTTTGCTGAATTTAACCCACTGTTCAAATTGATTAATGGCATTGCGTATTAGAGCCTCAATTTCTGTAGTTTTTTCTTCTGGTTCATCAAATTCCTCTATTTCTACCTGATAATAAGCTTCTAAGTCATTATATTTTACAATGCTAGCTCGATGTAAACCTTCTACTAGCACTCGAATAGTACCGCCTGGTAATTTCAATAATTGTTTAATTTCTGCTACTGTTCCAACCGTAAAAATTTCTTCTGAATTTGGCATATCATTTTGTGCATCCTTTTGAGCTGCCAACATAATTAAACGATCATTTACCATTGCTTCTTCTAAAGCACTAATAGATTTCTCTCGGCCCACATCGAGATGAATAATCATATATGGAAAAACTAAAATGCCTCTTAGGGGCAGTAGTGGTATTGTTCTTATTTCATTTACCATGAAAATGACCTCCTCAAATTAGTCTTACATTATTACTATTATTTTCATCTTCATTAATTGTAAATATTCTTATTAGATACGCAAAAATCCTTTTAATTTACAAATAAAACATCATTAATAGTATTATATTGTTTTTTTTATAGACTCTATCTTATATTATGTACACTGTATGATAAGTAGCCCTCCACCGAGGGCTACTTACTTCTGTAGATCTTTACATTCCCAAACCTGATGCTGCCAAAATATCAATCTTATCCGTTAGACTATTTGTATAAACTAAATTTTCTTTTTTAATTAAAGCATGTTCTAAAGCTTGCTCTACCGTCTCTATGGCAATTACCTCAATTTCACAGCAACCATATATTGCTTGCCAATTTCCCTTTGGAATAAGTATCCGATGTACCCCTGCTTGTTTAGCCGCATATATTTTGGCACTCACCCCACCAACAGGTTTAATAAAACCATGTATAGAGAGTTCACCAGTCATAGCCACAGTATTATCAATGGGAATATTGTGAATAGCCGAATAAATTGCTACCGCCATGGTTACTCCCGCCGATGGACCATCTACAGGACCGCCCCCCGGAAAGCTAACATGGATATCATAGTTATGTAATAACATTCCATACTGATTGGCAAGTACCGTTACTACATTTTCTAAGGAATTTCTAGCCATACTTTTTCTTCTTATTGTGCGCCCTGGTACAGTAATTTCTTCTTCCTCTACCACACCGGTAATGATTAATTTACCAGTACCTTGCATCGCTGTAACTTCGATTTCTGTAATAGAGCCAATATTAGCACCATGTACGGCTAGGCCATTGGCAAATCCAACTTGCGGTTTATCTGGAATTTTTTTATCCATTCTAGGACTGTATTGTCCAAAATTCACAACCCATTCTACATCTGTACACGAAATGACTTGCCGTTGATCGTTAATCGCCACACCAGCAGCTATTTGTATGATATTTACAACATCTCTACCATTCGTAGAATAATTCCGAATAACATCAATGGCTTCATCATCAATGGCAAAATTAACTTTTTTGGTAGCATTATATGCAATTCTACTAACTTCATCGGATAAAAGGGGCCTAAAAAATATTTCTACACACCGCGAACGAATCGCTGGTGGAATCTCTTGGGGCATTCGGGTGGTCGCACCAATCAAACGAAAGTCTGCTGGCAGGCCATTTTGAAAAATATCATGAATATGACTTGGAATGTTTGCATCTTCACTATTATAATAAGAACTTTCAAAGAATACCTTACGATCTTCTAATACTTTTAATAATTTATTCATTTGGGTATTGTGCAGTTCTCCAATTTCATCAATGAATAATACTCCGCCATGAGCCTTCGTAACAGCCCCAGCCTTGGGCTGAGGAATACCTGCTACCCCCAAGGGGCCAGCCCCTTGATAAATAGGATCATGAACCGTACCAATCAATGGATCGGCAATACCACGTTCATCAAAACGCGAGGTTGTCGCATCCATTTCAATAAACTTTGAATTAGAACGGAAAGGTGATAAGGGATTTCTTTTTGCTTCCTCGAGTATGAGCCTAGCTGCTGCCGTCTTACCAACTCCGGGCGGCCCATACACTAATACATGTTGAGGATTAGGACCGCATAAAGCAGCACGTAAAGCCTTTAAACCATCCTCTTGACCTACGATTTCTGCAAAGGTAGTAGGCCTAGTTCTTTCTGATAAGGGCTCTGTTAGAAATACGCCTCGCATTTTTTCCAGTTTTTCTATTTCTTTTTTTGACTCTCGTTCGACCGCTCCACGATTACCTTGTTGAGAACGCAGTAAATTCCAAAAATACATCCCAATAACAATCACAAAAAAGAATTGTATTACACTGACAATACTGACTGCATAATCCATTCTCTCCAAATCCTCCTTCCAAAACAATCACTATTATTAACTTAGTATTGTCAGACAGTTTGATTTTATCCTGTCAAAAAAATACCTATGTTTGGAAGGAGGAAATTAAAAACGTAGAAAAGACCTAAGCCTCTCCTACGTTTCGTTTTTTATGCTGATTCTTCTTTTTTCTTAGTTTTTCGATCAACAGTAACCAAAATGGGCTCTTCTTTATTCAAAACAGATTCCTTTGTCACTGTACATTTCGTAACATCTGTACGAGATGGTACTTCGTACATAACATTGCACATGATGCCTTCAATGATAGCACGAAGACCTCTTGCACCCGTTTTACGTTTCAAAGCTTCTTTGGCTATAGCATCTAGTGCATCTTCCTTGAATTCTAGCTGAACATTATCAATTTCTAAGAATTTCTGATATTGCTTGATAAGAGCATTTTTAGGTTCCAGCAATATTCGAACCAAGGCTGCTTCATCTAGAGCATCTAATGTTACAACAACGGGTAAGCGTCCAACAAACTCTGGAATAAGACCGAATTTCAATAAGTCTTCTGGCAAAATTTGTTTTAATAGTTCCCCGATTTGCTTTTTTTCCTTACTCGGTACTTCAGCACCAAAACCCATATTCTTTTTACCAGTACGGGCACTAATCAGCTTATCAATGCCATCAAATGCACCGCCGCAGATGAACAAAATATTAGTTGTATCAATTTGAATAAATTCTTGGTGAGGATGCTTGCGCCCTCCCTGAGGTGGTACACTTGCTACCGTCCCTTCAAGAATTTTGAGAAGAGCCTGTTGTACACCTTCTCCTGATACATCGCGAGTAATGGAAGGGTTTTCTGATTTACGAGCAATTTTATCAATTTCATCAATGTAAACAATACCTTTTTCCGCTTTCTCCACATCATAATCCGCAGCTTGGATGAGTTTTAGCAGAATATTTTCCACATCCTCACCAACATAACCTGCTTCCGTAAGTGAAGTAGCATCAGCAATAGCAAAAGGTACATTGAGCAATTTGGCCAAGGTTTGAGCAAGTAATGTTTTACCGCTACCTGTTGGACCAAGCATTACAATATTAGACTTTTGTAATTCAACATCATCTGTCTTACTGGTAAAGTTAACACGCTTGTAATGGTTATAAACTGCTACTGCCATCGTTTTTTTAGCAAGATCTTGACCAATAACATATTGATCCAGTATATCTTTTATTTCCTTTGGCTTTGGAACGTCGCGAAGTTCAACATCAATGTCTTCGCTTAATTCCTCTTCAATGATTTCATTACATAATTCAATACATTCATCACAAATATACACACCAGGACCAGCTACAAGCTTCTTAACTTGCTCCTGTAGTTTACCGCAAAAAGAGCATTTGAGCTGACCTTTGTCATCCCCAAATTTTAACATACTATCACCTCTCTATTTGGGACTTTCCGGAAATCTTTCTCCTCGGACAACAACAGAATCAATGAGACCGTATTCTTTTGCCTGTTCAGAAGACATAAAGAAATCACGTTCCGTATCATGTTCAATTTTTTCCAAGGGCTGGCCACTATGACTTACAAGAATTCCATTAAGAAGTTCTCTTAGTCTTAGTATTTCCCGCGCATGGATTTCTATGTCTGTCGCCTGACCTTGTGTACCACCGAGGGGTTGATGAATCATAATCCGAGCAAAAGGAAGGGCATAACGTTTACCTTTTGCACCTGCCGTCAATAAGAGAGCTCCCATACTTGCCGCTGATCCCATACAAATAGTAGATACATCTGGCTTTATGTACTGCATAGTATCATAAATCGCAAGTCCTGCCGTCACAACACCACCTGGACTATTAATGTACATATGAATATCTTTATCAGGATCTTCTGATTCTAAAAATAAGAGTTGAGCAATGACCAAATTGGCTACATTATCATCAATAGGACCGCCTATAAATATAATACGATCTTTAAGGAGCCTGGAAAAAATGTCATAGGATCGCTCCCCACGACTAGTTTGCTCCACCACTATTGGTACAAAGTTCATTTATTACACCTCTATTGGTTTATTACTATTTTTCTACGCTAGCAATAATAAGCTCAGCCGCTTTCTTGCGTAGAATAGAATCAACTACAAAAGACATTCTGCCTTGCTCTGTAATAATAGCCTTAACGTCAGCTAGCTCAGCGCCATATCCTTTTGCAATCACATCAATTTCAGCATCAATTTCTTCAACGCTTACTTCTAACTCTTCTGCTCTTACGACTGCTTCCATTAGCATATCCGTTTTAACACTAGCTAATGCTGAATCACGGTAATTCTGACGAAGAGTATCCATATCAGAATTCATATACTTCAAATAATCAGCAAGATTCATGCCTCGGCTTTCTAAGTTAGCACCCATATCTTCAATCATCTTGGAAATACGTTCTTCAACCATAATCTCAGGGATCTCTACTGTTGCATTTTCAACAGCCTGTTTTATCACTTCATTGCGGAATTCATATCTTGCTTTTTCAGTAGCAGACACTTCCAATTTATTCTTAATGTCAGCTTTTAATTCCTCAACTGTATTAAAATCGCTTACATCTTTAACAAACTCATCATCAAGTTCTGGTAACTCTTGGCGTTTTACATCATTTACAGTGACTTTAAAAACAGCATCCTTACCAGCTAAATCAGCAGCATGATACTCGGTTGGGAAAGTTACCTTCACATCTACTGTTTCTCCAGCTTTCACACCTAAAAGTTGCGCTTCAAAACCTGGGATAAAAGTGTTTGAGCCAATTTGTAATGGATGGGCTTTTCCTTCCCCACCTGGGAAAGCTACGTCATCTACAAAGCCTTCAAAATCAATAATTGCAAAATCTCCATCTGCTATGGCAACACCTTCAGCTACTACCATTTTTGCATGTTTTTTACGCATATTTTCTATTTCATTATTGATAGCTTCATCTGTAATTTCAACAGCTTGCTCTGCTACTTTAAGACCTTTGTATTGGCCTAAAGTAATTTCTGGCTTAGCAACTACAGTAACCTTAAATACTAAATCTTTATCTTCTGCCAAAGTTACTACTTCAATTTGTGGACGACTTACTGGTTCAATATTATTTTCATCAAGAGCTGCTCCATAAGCAGGGCTAGCTAAAATTTCAAAAGCTTCTTCCATGATTGCTTCTTTACCAATACGTGCTTCTAAAATATTACGTGGTGTTTTTCCTTTACGGAAACCAGGAATATTTATTTTACCCGCTAATTTACGATATGCCTTTTCAACTGCTTTTGCTACTTCTGCTTGTGGCACCTCAATTTCAAATACCACGTTATTATTGTCTATTTTTTCCATTGTTGCTTTCATTTATACTATATCCTCCTATGTAATTAGTTGGCGTCATAATCGGTAGCGCCAAAAAAAAGTTATTATTAGCACCGGTTCTAATTATTCCCGAAATTAGGCATTAAATACCAAGCTTTATAATACCATAGCCCATATGATACCATAAGTATCTAACAAAAACAAGGTATAAAGAAAAAACCCAGCAGCATCTGCCGAGTTCAATTATTTGATGGAGCGGAAAAGGAGATTCGAACTCCCGACCCTCGCCTTGGCAAGGCGATGCTCTACCGCTGAGCTATTTCCGCAAATTACAATGAGTACAACTCATTAATGTACATTGATCATTATATTTGTTTTAATACCATTTGTCAACATAATACTGCATATTTTTAATTAAAAAGGAACATCCCATTAGCCTCCCTGCATATTATGTAATAAATCAGCATAAAGGGAGGCTAAACCCTTGTATTATTGCCTTCATAATCATTGCAAGCTAGTTAAAGGAGCTTCACGTGCAGCAATCTATGATTTGAAAACAGGTAAGGTGCATTCCATTAATTCTGGAGCTTTTCAAATTCTCAACGCTTGTCTTGATAATCCCATCGAAGACTTGTGGGACCTAACTCTTCCTGAAAACCTAAGCTATATGGAATTTTTAAACAAACTATGCACGAAAGAGCTAGGAACCTTTCAAGATTCAAAACCCACCTCTTCTGTAGAAACTCCATCATCATTTCTACCTGCCAAACTGGATTTTATTTGGCTCGAATTGACTTCTCGTTGCAACAGCAAGTGTCTGCATTGTTATGCCGAGTGTGGGCCATCTCATCTCGCCCCCGATGAAGTACCCCACGTGCGCTGGCTAGAGCTAATTGCCGAGGCCAAAAACGCAGGTGCTACTGCTATTCAATTGATCGGCGGCGAACCACTCCTTTATTCAGGTTGGCAGGAACTCGTAAAAAAAGCCTACCAACTTAATTATGAATGTATCGAGATTTTTACCAACGGAACTTTAATCGATGACGAATGTATCACTTTTTTTAAACAACATAACGTAAGCATCGCAACCACCATTTATGCCAATAACCCTGAAACCCATGATAAGATCTCGTTACACCCGAACAGCTTCAAAAAAACTATGACCGCCATCCGAAAACTCTTAGCTGCCAATATTCCTCTTCGCATCGCTTCTATTATTATGAAGGATAATGAACATGAGGTTGAAAACATCATAAAACTTTACGAAGAACTAGGTATGACGGATGCCGTTCCTGATGTTGTCCGTCCCACAGGCAGAGGCGATGACCAACGTTTACTTCCACTGCACTATCGCAAACCTCCAATTAGACCTCCTTTTTATATTGACGAAGAGTCTTTTATTGAAGCACATCACCATCATAAGTGTCTTGCTGGCAAGCTTGCCATTACAGCTACAGGAGATGTTATCCCTTGCATTTTCGCCCGAAATCAGCTCTGCGGAAATATTATAAATGACACTTTAGCAACCATCATACACAATAGCAATCTTCACCAGTGCTGGCATACCACGAAAGATTGCATCCACAAATGCAAGGATTGTGAATATCGTTACGCCTGCTCTGATTGCCGCCCCCTCGCTCAAGGCAGCGACCCTACCAAAGATTGGTTAGCATCCCCTCTCGATTGTTCCTATGACCCCCATACAGGAAAATGGAATAATTCCTGTACAACTGTAAGCCCCTAAAATAATTTAAGGAGGATATAACATGTATTACGACGATAATGACAATCGACCCAAATGGGACCGCCCTGAAATTGAAGACTGGGATGATTTCGGAGATTCTTCCAGAGAGTACAACAGCGATATCATTAGTTGCTGGCCGCGTCAATGTTGGCCTCGACCTTGCTTCCCCCGCCAATGCTGGCCACGTCAATGTTGGCCGCGCAAACAATGCTGGCCGCGCCAAAATTGCTGGCCACGTTCCTGCTCTCCTTACTACTGCTGGCCACGTCGCTAAGAAAAATTCACTTGTTGGCACTGATAAGTTCAGTGCCTTTTTTCATGCAAAAAAAGCCTTCAGTTTAATCTGAAAGCTTTGTTATTAATGTGGTGCGGGAAAGAGGACTTGAACCTCCACACCTTGCGGCGCCAGATCCTAAGTCTGGTGCGTCTGCCATTCCGCCATTCCCGCGTATGAAATTAAATGGTGACCCACGATGGGCTCGAACCATCGACACCCTGATTAAAAGTCAGGTGCTCTACCAACTGAGCTAGTGGATCATAATGGCAGGGGTAGCTGGACTCGAACCAACGCATACGGGAGTCAAAGTCCCGTGCCTTACCAACTTGGCTATACCCCTATGTTCTTTGCTAGTACTTTTCAAATGGGGTGGCTGAAGGGGATCGAACCCTCGCAATAACGGAACCACAATCCGCCGTGTTGACCGCTTCACCACAGCCACCATTAATTTTTACTTAACATTCCCTAGCGACAAGATTTATTTTACCACATCGTTTTTTTAATGTCAAGCTTTTTTATTTTTTTATTTTCAAGTACTCGTACTGCTTCTTCTTAGGAAAAAGCCTACCGTTTTTAGCAACTTTAACAATATACCAAATTACCGTCATTTAATCAACAACCGTTTTTATTGATTAAAGTGAAATACGTTATGTTATCTCCACATTTCCCACTTATACTTATTAATTCAATCTTTTTCTAAGTATAAGTAATTAGAACTCTCCCTAAAATCATACCCTTATACTTTACACTTACTTACAACATCTTGCAGTTGGCAACAACGCCCACCAATTGTCCCAGGAACAAACGCAAATAGCACAAAAAAAATAAATTTCCTTCTTCCTTTTCACAAATTGTTAATTAGGGATAACAAAAAGCACTTGAAGTTCTCTTCAAGTGCTACAAATACAAATGGTGACCCCGGCAGGATTCGAACCTGCGACCTCTTGATTCGTAGTCAAGCGCTCTATCCAGCTGGGCTACGGAGTCATTATTTAAACCACTTGTTTATTATATATGTTTTAAAACGGTATGTCAATCCTTTTTATTTACTTTCTTTTATAGTTTCTTTCATCATTTCTTTCATCATCGATTGCATTTCAGGATTTTTCATCATCTCGGTACAATGTTTCTGCATATCACCATTCTTCATCATATCTCCCATGGCAGCATGATCCATATTACCCATTTTATTTTCACCTTGCATCATCCCATCATGCATCCCAGGCTTTGCCACTTCTTTTTCCGCGGCATTACCAACGGTAGCATTAAAACCCAGGCCCATGGCTGAAGCTGTAATAATACCGCCCACAACCCACATTGTTACTTGTTTTTTCATATTAATCTATCTCCTTCATATTGTATTTACTTACTATATTTATATCATACACATACATTGTGAAGAAGTTATGAAGAAATCTACATTATTTTTTCTCCCCAGGAAGATATATTATAAATCTACTACCTTCTCCAACCCTACTTTCAACCTTCACCTGACCGCCATGGGTTTCAATTAACTGTTTCACAATGGCAAGCCCAATACCTGAACCTCCACTTCTACGATTTCTCGACTTATCAACACGATAAAAATGACTAAATATAAAGGGTAGATCGGCTTCTCCAATTCCAATACCATTATCTTTTATATCAATGGCCAACCAATTATGATGTTTTTCATGTACAGTATAGGTTTCTATTTCCACCACCCCATACTCAGGAGTAAATTTAAGAGCGTTTGTTAATAAATTGTATAACACTTGATTTATTCTTCCCTTATCAACCATAATCTCAGGAATAGGTTGTAAATTTTGCTTGAACGTAATCATCTTTTCATCTGCTAACGGCTTTAACATATTAAGAACACGTATAAGAAGTCCATTTATATCTATCAATTCTTTTTCCAAGACCAGTTGCCCTGCTTCTGCCAGCGATAAATCTCGCAGTTCTTTTATCATGCGATTTAAATGTACTGTTTCATCGTAAAGGGAACTTAGTTGTTTCATACTAACATCAATCACCCCTTCTAGCATACCTTCTAAGTTACCTTGAAGAATAGCAAGAGGAGTTTTCAGTTCATGAGCAATATCCGCTAAAAACTGTTTGCGCAATTGGTTATTAAGCATTAAAGCTTCGGACATACCATTAAACGCTATCCCTAACTTTCCCACCTCATCATCTACCATAATAGTAACTCTTTGATCATAATTCCCTTTTTGGATTTCCGTTACTGCTTTACTTAAACTACGTAGAGGAATGGTAATACTGCGGGCTAAAAGATAACTGGCAGCTAGCCCTACTACTAAAATGACAGCTCCCACCCAAATGAGCGAACGATGCACAGAAGCTAGAAAGGTTTGCTCAGGCATTCCCATCATACCTGGCATTGTTCCAGTATGTATTCCCATCATAGTATAGGTCATTACATATTCACGAAAATGATCATCCATTTGTTGATTTGCAAGATATGTCAGCAGAAATACAGTAACTGCAACCAATAAAAACATTAGCCCTGTTATTCGATACGCAATACTATGCATGATTATCACCCACTACTTTATAACCTACACCATAAACCGTTTGAATATAACGAGCTTCTTTGGGATTTTCTTCGACTTTACGACGCAGGTTTTTGACATGGGCATCAATCGTCCGTTCATAACCATCAAAAGCATACCCCTGTACCTGTTCTACAATTTGCAAGCGGCTAAATACCCGCCCTGGACTACTTGCCAGCAGCTCCAAAATTTTGAATTCCGTAGGCGTTAAGTCTAAAAGCTGCCCATTACGTTTTACTTCGTGACGTTCAATATCCATCACCACTTTGCCCATCTTGAGAAGTTCAGGCTTAACTACTCCTTTATAAACTCTGCGTAGAATTACTTTAACCCTTGCTACCACTTCTCGGGGGCTAAATGGTTTTGTTACATAGTCATCAGCACCTATTTCTAAGCCAACTAAACGATCTGTTTCTTCCTCTCTGGCCGTCAGCATGATAATCGGAATATCACTATCGCGCCTCACTCTACGGCATACTTCCCAACCATCAAGAATCGGTAGCATAATATCCAAAACTACAATATCAGGCTTCGCTTCCTGAATCATCGTTAACGCCCGTTTGCCATCATGGGCGACAAGCACATCAAACCCATCTTTTTCAAAATAAGTCTTCAGTAACTCTACTAATTTTATGTCATCATCCACAATAAGTACTATGTAATTAGACAAATCAATCCCTCCATAATTGCTATCTGTTATATTATGTTCGGGATTTTTTCTGTCAATCCTGTTAGCAGCTATACTTATCTACTTTAGTAGCCATAATTTAAAAGAATAAGACCTATCAGCGATAGGTCTTATTCTTGCCTAGAAACCAGCAGCTTTTGCTAGTTCTATAGCCTGTTTAGGAATATATACTTTTCCAGTCTTAGGAGCGTACACCGTAATACCTACCATTTCATAGTTCGTACCATTAATGGTAATCGAATTTTTGCTAAAAGGCATTTGAGCTCTTTTTAAACCTTTTTCAACTACCAATACCATATTGGCTGGATCTGTTTTGTCAATACTGATAGTAGCCCCAATAGCTTTAAAAGCATTACCAGCCTCAACAAATAACTTGCTATCTGCCTGATCAAGATCATAGCCTAACGTATTGGCACAAATATATGCCAAATCTTTATTTTCAATTAATCCTGATATATTATGGGGACCATAAGCATAAAGGAAAACATCTTCTCCGCTATGTCCATTTGTTGTCCAACCTACAATCGAACGAGCACTAATAATTGGACCAAGCACAGAATTCAAAGTACCTTTTTTGGCCGTTTGAATCGCTTCTACCTCTTTTGCCGTTAAATCATCAACACCATAATATTGACTTACGATATAACGCACATAAGATTCTGCTACATTTCCATTTAGCATCATTTCAATTCCTTCTCCAGTCATAGATGCTTTTTTCAAAGGATCTAATAGTTGCCCTAAAGGTGTATTGGAATAGGTTTTATCTGTTTTTTTACTGCCAATTGCCATACCGCCGTTGCTGTGGTCGGCAAAACATAAGATCGTTGTATTACCATCTTTTTTTGCAAAATCAAGAGCCACTTGGATTGCATCTGCATATGCCAAAGAATCACTAATTACACCAACGGGATCATTAGCATGGGAAGCCCAGTCTACTTTACTGGCTTCCACAAACAAGAAAAATCCATTAGGATTCTGTGCCAATAATTCAATAGCCTTCTTGGTCATTTCAGCTAGGGATGGCTGTTCGGGATGGAAATAGCTGCGATCTATTTCATAGTCCATAGCATCTTTCGCAAACATTCCCCAAACCTTGCTCCCTTTAAATTTCATCATATCACTACGATTATCCACCAAACCATAGCCCTTATTTTTCAAAATATCCAACATATTTTCCCCATCTAAACGAGTGCCGCCTTGTTCTTTAGGGATCAAATATTGTTTCCCGCCGCCAAATACAACATCAATATTTAGATGCACTTGCTGCTCAGCAATCTCTTCATAATTACTGCGATCAGGCCAGTGGGCTGAAAACGCTGCCGGGCTGGCATGTTGGATATTGGATGTAGCTACTAGCCCTGCTGATTTCCCCCTAAGTTTTGCCCCTTCCAGCACGCTGGCAACGGGTTTATACATTAAATCTTCACTGATTTGGGCAATACCAGGTATGGTTGTCTTTGCCGGCAAAACACTGATAAATTTGTCATCTGTTTTATGTCCAGTCGCAAATGCACTGGCCGCTGGAGCAGAATCCGTAATAATAGAATCTGCACCATATGTACGTACTCCACCAACAATTAATTTATCCTGCGGCAGGGAAGTTCCTCTGTACCAACGAGTAAGCGCAGTGTGTGTAGCACCTGTCCCATCTGTCATCAACACAATGACATTCTTAGCCGGCATCGCAGCAGAGCTAGCTAAAACTCCAGCCGGTAGCATTGCCGCCATAAAGCATACAACCAACAAACATACAAAACTCTTGGAAATATGGACCTTCTTCACCAAAACAATCTCCTCCTTCTATTTTTTACTAATCTCTCCTTACATAGTATATCATATATTTTTGTATTTTTCTGTATATTTTGATTTTTTTAAATAATACACACACAAAAAAGCAAGTAAGGAATTAATCCTTACTTGCCTATTTCATAGCACGACGAGCAATATCTTTGCGATAGTGCATACCATTAAATTTTATTTCTTTTACTGCCTGATAGGCTTTATCTACGGCCTGTTTAATATCTAAAGAGGTTGCAGTCACGCCTAGAACACGACCGCCATTGGTGACGAATTGTCCGTCACGATCAGCTGTACCCGCATGAAATACATAAGCACCTTGTTTTTCAGCCTCTGCAATACCGCTTATCACATCCCCTGTATTGTATGAGCCAGGATAACCGCCAGCTGCCATTACGATACAGACGGCAGCTTCCTTCTTCCACTTAATTTCAGTAGTAGACAATGTACCATTCACACAAGCTTCCATAACAGTGACTAAATCCCCATCTAGCAATGGCAACACTACCTGCGTTTCAGGATCACCAAAACGAGCGTTAAATTCTATCACTTTAGGACCTTGCTTTGTAATAATCAATCCTGCATACAGACAGCCACAATACGGAGAACCTTCACTAATCATGGCGTCAATCGTTGGCTGCAAAATTTCCCGCATGACCTGCGCACTAATTTCGGGAGTAATGACCGGTGCAGGAGCGTAAGCACCCATACCGCCTGTATTAGGTCCTTGATCCTGATCAAAAACACGTTTATGGTCCTGAGCTGCCACCATCGGCACTATGTTTTTTCCATCGGTAAAGGTGAGAATGGATGCTTCTTCCCCGACTAAAAATTCTTCAATAACGACTTGACTACCTGCTTGACCAAATACATTATCACACATGATCATATCCACAGCAGCTAAGGCTTCCTCGACTGTCATAGCTACAACTACACCTTTACCTGCAGCTAGGCCATCGGCTTTTACCACCACAGGTGCACCCTGCTTTATAATATACTGCTTTGCTGCCTCAGCATCAGTGAATACGGCAAAGCCAGCGGTAGGAATATTATATTTTTCCATCAAGTATTTAGCAAAGGCTTTTGAGCCTTCAATGCGGGCAGCCTTTTGCGTAGGGCCGAAAATTTTTAATCCCTTGGCTGTAAAAACATCTACAATACCGTTAGCTAGAGGCACTTCTGGTCCAACTACGGTAAAAGAAATTTCTTTCGTAAGAGCAAAATCCAAAAGCGCATCATTATCACTAATATCAAGACTTATACATTCTGCTATTTGTCCAATTCCAGGATTGCCTGGAATACAAAATATTTTCTCCACTCGTTGGCTTTCTTTTAGCTTTGATACCAATGCATGTTCACGACCACCGCTACCAATAACCAATATATTCATTACACATCCACCTCTTACATAAAACTTGAGGGGGCAGCAGCCCCCATATTTTCTACTCAGTGGAGTCCATTAAAATAGACTCCTTCTATTAATGTTTGAAATGCCGAACGCTTGTGAATACCATGGCAATGCCTTGTTCATCAGCAGCTTGAATGGATTCTTCATCTCGCATAGAACCACCAGGCTGAATAATAGCTGTAATCCCAGCCTTAGCAGCAACATCAACGGTATCACGAAATGGAAGAAAAGCATCCGAGGACATGACAGCTCCTTGGCTTTTATTACCAGCTTGTTCTAGGGCAATAGCCGCGGAACCAACTCGATTCATCTGACCTGCTCCAACCCCTAAAGTTTGGTTATCGCCTGCCACAACGATAGCATTTGATTTTACATGTTTTACAACTTTCCATGCTAGCATGAGTTGTTCCCATTCATCCTCAGTAGGCTGGCGTTTGGTCACAACTTTCATATCAGCGCACTGCTTTACAGCCATGTCTTTTTCTTGAATCAGCATACCGCCAGAAACTGTTTTAATATCAACTTGTTTACTGCCCACCTGCAAGGAATCAATGGCCAATAGACGAATATTTTGTTTTTTGCTCAGGATGGCAAGTGCGTCTTCTGTATAAGCAGGAGCAATTACAGCCTCAACAAAAATCTTACTAATTTGTACCGCAGTCACAACATCAACTTCACGATTTAAAGCAATAATACCACCAAATGCGGACACAGGGTCAGCTTGGTAGGCTTTTGTATACGCTTCTGATAAATCGCTACCAATTCCTGTACCACATGGATTGGTGTGTTTAATAATAGTAGCTGCAGGTTTATCAAACTCCGCTACAATGCTATAAGCGGCTTCTACGTCTACAATATTATTAAAGGATAATTCTTTACCATGAAGTTGGCGAGCATTAGCTACACCAGAGCCAGTAAAGTATTTTTCTCGATAAAAAGCTGCTTGCTGATGAGGGTTTTCACCATACCGCAAAGGTTGTACTTTTTCGTAAACCAAATGTACAGTATCCGTAAATTGTCCTTCTCCAAGCTGCCCTGCAAGATAGCCCGCAATACATGCATCATATTCCGCGGTATGACCAAAAGCTTCTTTCGCTAATGCCATACGAAACTCTGATGTAATGTTTCCATCTTGGGCTAGCTGTGCCAATATCTCATCATACCGTTGAGGATTTACGACAACTGTTACATATTTAAAATTTTTCGATGCAGCCCGAATCATAGCTGGCCCACCAATATCAATATTCTCTACCGCATCCTCAAGAGAGACATTAGGTTTTTCTATGGTCTGGCGGAAAGGATATAAATTCACAACTACCATATCAATACCTGGAATGTTATGTTTCTCCATGGCCTCTACATGGGCAGCATTATCACGAACTGCCAAAATACCGCCATGAATATAAGGGTTAAGAGTTTTTACCCGGCCATCCATGATTTCTGGAAAACCAGTAACCTCACTAACATAACGTACTGGTATACCTGCTTCTCGTAATGTTTTCATGGTTCCGCCAGTAGAGATAATTTCTACACCATAACTATGAAGTTGCTTGGCAAATTCAACAACGCCCGTTTTATCAGAAACGCTAATTAGCGCACGTTTAATTTTCATTTTGTTTTCTCATCCCCCGATTATTTTTACATTCCGTCCTTCAACACAAAGGCGCTGGTCACAATATAAGGCAATCGCCTTTGAATACAGTGTATGTTCTGCTTTAATAATACGCTGCGCTAAAAGTTCAGCTGTATCATCAGGGAGAACAGAAACCGCCTGTTGCATAATAATTGGTCCCGTATCCATACCCTCATCCACAAAATGAATAGTACAGCCTGAAACTTTAGCCCCATAATCTAGCACCTGTTGATGAGCGTGCAGTCCAGGGAAAGCAGGCAGCAACGATGGATGAATATTCATAATACGTCCCGGAAACAAATTAATAAAATATCCGCTCAAGATTCTCATAAAACCTGCCAGAACAACCAATTCCACCTTATATTGAACAAGCATCTCCGCAATTGCCCCTTCAAATTCTTGCTTGCTGGCAAAATTTTTGCGTTCAATACAGATAGCTGGAATACCAGCAGCACTGGCGTATTCCAAAACCTTAGCATCGGCATGATCACTAATGACTACACCAATGCTTGCGGAAATTTTTCCTGCATTAATATTTTCTAAAATGACTTGCATATTACTGCCCCGGCCTGAGGCCAATATGCCCAGTACTTTTCTACTCACCAAAGATGCCACCTTTCAGCACAGCTTCTCGTGGTCCTTTCGTTACATGACCAATAATATAGGAAGTCTCCCCCCTTGCTGTAAGATCTTGCTGAATGGCGTCTGCTTCTGACTGAGGTACAACTAGAATCATACCAATTCCCATATTAAAGGTTCGATACATTTCTGGCCAAGCAACATTACCCCATTGCTGCAAAGATGAAAAGATTTGTGGTGTTGGCCATTTTCCAACATTTACTTCGACGCCACAACCCTCAGGCAAAACTCTTGGAATATTTTCATAAAATCCACCGCCTGTAATATGTACCATACCACGGATATCAAACTTTTCTACCAAAGGCAAACAAGCTTTTGGATATAATTTAGTTGGCACTAGCAATTCCTCACCAAGGACCTTCCCAAGTTCCGGAATATATTGATCAATTGTAAATTCTTTTAGATCAAAACAAATTTTTCTCACTAACGAATAACCATTGGAATGCAGTCCACTAGAAGGCAAACCAATCAACACATCACCAGGTTGTATTGTTTCACCAGTAATGAGCTTAGAGCGTTCTGCCACGCCTACGGCAAAACCTCCAATATCATATTCTCCATTTTTATAAAAACTCGCCATTTCAGCTGTTTCCCCGCCAATTAGCGAACAACCCGACTCTAGACAAGCACCAGCAATACCGCTTACAATGGCAGCAACTTTTTCTGGTTCTAAAGTACCAACGGCCAAATAGTCAAGGAAAAATAAAGGTTCCGCACCTTGTACGAGAATATCATTGACACACATCGCAACAGCATCCTGCCCAATGGTATCATGTTTATCTGCCATGAAAGCAACACATAACTTTGTACCAACACCGTCCGTTCCTGAAACAAGAACAGGTTGACGATATTTGGTGGTATCTAAGGCAAACAGTCCGCCAAAGCCACCAATGTCACCTAATACTTCGGGCCGATAGGTAGAGCGCACATGTTTTTTCATTAGATCAACAGCTTTATTGCCAGCATCAATATCTACACCAGCTTCACGATATGTTAATTGGCTCATCGAGGGCCTCCCTGTTCAAAAAGATATTTTCCATTTTCTGATGTTTGTTCGCAAGGTTTACTACCTGGATACTTAGAGTTAAAGCAAGCATAACACATATTTTGATATTTAGCTTTAGTAACGGATTTCTCCAAACCTTCTATAGAAAGGTAATGCAGGGAATCAGCACCAATATACTGTCGAATTTCTTCCACGTTTTTTGTGGCAGCAATCAAATCTTTACGTGCCGATGTATCAATACCATAGTAACAAGGATAGCCAATAGGCGGTGAACTAACGCACATGTGTACCGCTGTCGCCCCTGCGTCTTTAATCAAACGTACAATTTTCCCACTAGTTGTACCACGTACAATGGAATCATCCACCATAATGACGGATTTTCCTTTCACTACGGATTTCACTGCATTTAGCTTAATTTTAACACTCAAATCCCGTTCCTTTTGATCAGGTTGAATAAATGTACGCCCAATATAGCGATTTTTGATTAAACCTTCTGCAAAGGGAATGCCTGATTCTTGGCTAAATCCAAGAGCTGCTGTTGTACCAGAGTCTGGCACCGAAATAACAATATCCGCCTTAAGACCACTTTGGCGAGCTAAGGCTCGTCCCATTTCTAAACGTGCTTGATAAACACTTTGCTCATCAATGACACTATCGGGACGTGCAAAATAAATATATTCAAATATACATAAGGCTTGACAATTCTTTTCACCAAAATGAAAGGATTGTATGCCATTATCATCAATCACAACCATTTCCCCAGGTTCAATATCCCGCACAAATTCAGCCTCAACGGTGTCAAGGGCACAAGATTCTGAAGAAATGACAAAACCACCATTTAATTTGCCAATACAAAGCGGACGAAGACCATGGGGATCACGTACCCCAATCAGTTTCTCTTCCGTCATAATTACTAAGCAGTACGCTCCCTCGATTTTGGATAAGCTTTCCATGACTTTTTCTTCCAAAGTTGCCTTGCGAGAACGAGCAATCAAATTTACAATAACTTCACTATCAATAGAAGTCTGAAAAATACTGCCTTCTTCTTCCATTTGCGTTCTTAGCTGGCCTGCATTAGTCAAATTACCATTGTGAGCTAAGCTAATATGCCCCCCTGAATATTTTACCTTTAGGGGTTGAGTATTCATCAGCGCACTAGAACCTGTTGTGGAGTATCTCACATGACCAATCGCAATATATTGTCCTGGCAAATCAGGTAACTGATGACGAAAGACCTCACTTACCAGCCCCATTCCACGCGATACATCCATCCATGATCCATCAGTTACTGCAATTCCCGCACTTTCCTGTCCGCGATGCTGAAGAGCATATAGACCCCAGTAAGTGTTTTTTGCTACATTATCCTCGCGGGAATATATTCCAAAAACACCACACTCATCATGCATTTTATCCTCTTCTAAAATCATGCTTTTTCTCCTGTTAAGCGATACAGTACTTCTTGATAGGCTTCTTCAACATTGCCAAGGTCACGGCGGAATCTATCTTTATCCATTTTTTCACCAGTCAAACTATCCCAGAAACGACAGGTATCGGGAGAAATTTCATCGCCTAATATGACTTCTCCTTTATGAACACCAAATTCTAATTTAAAATCAATAAGTTCTAGGTTCTTTTCTTTTAAATAACTGCTTAAAATTTCATTGATTTTCAAAGCATATTCTTCCATAGTCTTAACTTGTTCTTCTGTCGCTAAACCCATCATTTTAATATGATAATTATTGATCAATGGGTCGCCAAGATCATCATTCTTATAGTACATCTCAAGGATGGTTTGTGGAAGCTTCGTTCCTTCTGCCCAACCAATACGCTTTGCTAAACTGCCAGCGGCAATATTACGGACAACAACTTCTACAGGAAGAATTTTCAATGATTTTACTAGCATTTCCCGTTGACTTACCATGCGAATAAAGTGATGAGGAATACCATGTTCACTTAGCAAATTAAAGAAAAATGTAGAAATCTTATTATTCAATACTCCTTTACTTTCAATGGTACCTTTTTTCTCACCATTAAAGGCTGTTGCATCGTCTTTGTAGTACACTAATAATTCATCAGCACTATCTGTTGTATAAATTCGTTTTGCTTTTCCCTCGTATAAAGGTTGTTTTTCCATAATAAAATACCTCCTAAATTAATTACTTATTGTTTAATAACTTGAACTTAGCAGCAAGCCTTACGTCTTTTTCTTCAACCGCATCAGCCATTTGCTTACGATAATCAGCAAGCTTACCAACTAAAAGCGAGTGCTTACCTGACATAATTTGCACTGCAAAAAGACCCGCATTCTTAGCACCATTAATAGCCATTGTAGCTACTGGAATGCCCGCAGGCATCTGTACAATACTAAGCAATGAATCAAGCCCATTTAAAGAAGTACTATTAATAGGCAGTCCAATCACTGGCAATGTGGTATAAGCGGCTATGACTCCTCCTAGATGGGCTGCAGCCCCAGCAGCAGCAATAATAACTTCAATTCCTTTTTCCCGAGCCTCGGAGGCAAACGTATGCACTTTATCCGGGGTACGATGAGCTGAAGCCACAATGACTTCTGTCGCTATACCAAACTCCTTCAAAACTTTAGCAGCTGGCTCTACAGTAACCCAATCGGAATCACTACCCATTACAATGGCAACCTTCATAACTTTCCCCACCTTCTCTTCATCATTTTATAATGTTACCGAGTAATAAACCCAGATACCCTTTATATTGATATCTGGGTTTTTGGGTTTACTCAGCAAGAAAAACTAGACGTATAATAACCAAAATAGCTAATGCATATACAATCCAATGTACTTCCTTGTGACGACCAGTAATGAGTTTCAACAAAGGATACAATACTAATCCAAAAGAAATACCATTGGCAATACTATAAGTAAAAGGCATCATGGCAATCGTAGCGAAAGCGGGCATAGCCTCTGTAAAGTCAGTAAAATCAATCTTGCGTACACCTTCCATCATAAGGCATCCAACAATAATCAGGGCAGGAGCCGTAGCAGCATCTGGAATCAAGCTAACAATTGGAGTAAAGAAGAGAGCCACAAGAAACATAATACCGCAAACAATTGCCGTAAGACCTGTGCGACCACCTGCTGCTACACCAGCAGCACTTTCAACAAAAGCCGTAATTGTACTTGTTCCAAGGACTGAACCAAGGCTTACCCCAGTAGCATCCACTAACATAGCTTTTCCAATACCAGGAATTTTCCCGTCCTTCGTCATTAAGCCAGCTTTACTCGTTGTTCCTACTAACGTTCCCATGGTGTCAAATAATTCCACAAAGGTGAAGGTGAAAATAATCGTAATTAACCCCATACCAAGCGCCCCTGCAATATCGAGTTCAAAAAAAGCATTATTACTAAAATCAGGCATAGACATAGGTACAAATCCTGCAGGTACATTTACAAGGCCCATACCAATACCAACAAGAGTGCTTGCTACAATTCCAATTAACATCGCACCTTTTACTTTACGTGCGATTAAGATACTAATAAAAAACAGACCAAATAACGCAAGCAATACGTTCTTATCTGCCACTTTTCCCATCTCAATAATGGTTTCAAAGTGCATTGGCGTACCATTACCATGGCCAGCAATAATTTTTTCCAAGGTAGGTGGAATCAAAGATAAACGAATATTCATGAGACCTGAAAGTTTAAGACCAATAATGGTAATAAACAGGCCTATCCCCACCGTAATGGCGTGTTTTAAAGAATTTGGCATACCTTCTACTAACAGTTGGCGAACTTTAGTCACTGTCAGCAGTATGAAAATCAAACCGGATATAAAGACTGCTCCCAAAGCAACCTGCCAAGAAACGCCCATACCAATAACTACGGTAAAAGCATAAAATGCATTAAGACCCATACCTGGAGCCAAGGCAATTGGGTAATTCACAAAAAGCCCCATCATCATGGTAACTAAACCCGAACCAATAGCAGTAGCAAGTAGCACTGCATTTTTATCCATACCCGCCGCACCAAGAATACTAGGATTTACAAATAAAATATAGGCCATTGTCATAAAGGTGGTAATGCCGGCCGTTACCTCTGTTTGTACATTAGTCTTACGCTCACTTAGTTTAAAAAAACGATCTAACATTTACTATCTCCTTTGATCACTTATCATATTTTGTTATTTATATTAGAAATAAGGCACTTATAAGTATTAATACTTATGCATAGGATACTTCAATCACCTCCATTGTAAAACAATAACCCGGGCAGGGAGAATCGCATTAAATAATAAGCGAAACCTCCCCGCCCGGGTTTTTATCCCATCGGTGTAACACTATTTCTAGTGTCTGTACCACTTGGTCGCAGACCATCATTTAATAAGCAAACTGCCTATCGAAACTGATGCGGAACCCTAGGTACACTTTCACTCGTAGTTAGACATTTTGCGGTCGTCTAGTAGAAACGTTTGAGCCTTATTCTCAAAATTATACGAGTTATATTCTATTTACGCTATTATTTTACAACATACGCTAAATGGTGTCAATTAATTATGAACATTATTCTGTTTTTCCATATTAACATTCGGATTTTATTTTTTTTGAATGGATGGTCTTTTCCTGGCTGATAACTTACGCCCAATAATAAGAACTAACAAGGCAAAAAAGCTCGGAATCAGCCATCTTAGCCAAGAATATGTACTAATAAGTTCAACAGCTTGCCTATCTGTTACAACCATCTCCCCTGCTGTCCATCCTAGAAAAACTGATCCAATCGTAATCAGAAAAGGCCACTTTTGAATGAAAATACCAATCATTTTACTTCCCCATATAATGAGGGGAATGCTAATCATCAGCCCAATGATTAATAAGCTAGTTTTTCCCTTAGCAATGCCAACAATAGCAATCACATTGTCTAAACTCATGGCAACATCTGCAATAATAATGGTTTTTACAGCACCCCATAGGTTCTTTTTTGCTTTTACATTCTCATGTCGATGTTGATCCCCAATCAACTTTATGGCAATCCACAATAATGATAATCCTCCAATAATCTGCAAATAGGGTATCGTAAGAAGAAAGATCGCAACAAAAGTCAAACCAACCCGCAGTCCAATCGCGCCAAGACTGCCATATAACACCGCTGCTTCTTGCTGCTGCGGTGTCAGCTTTCGGCTGGCTAAGGCAATCACCAAAGCATTATCACCACTAAGCAGAATATTAATCATTATTATACTGAATAGAGACAATAAATATTCCATGTCACCAACCCGCCTTTTTTTTGCAGAATCAATATTATAGGATGCATCTGATGCGATGGATAAAAATTTACTTATAGACAATAGCATTCCCGATATATCCATCCATCATGTAATTATCCTTTTTCATCTTCTTATTCTATGCCGATGGCAATAAAAAAGTGCGGTTACAAAAACCGCACTTTTCCATTTGAGCACAAATGAATTGGATATAATATCTAAATATCTAATTCTTCGCCCTGCAATATTTTATTCATTGTTTTCATAGCACACATTTTACCACACATTGTACAAGTATCTTCTTGTTCTGGCACAGAAGATTCTCGATAGGCTCGCGCTTTTTCTGGATCAATAGCTAGTTTAATCATTTTATTAAAATCAATGTCTGCCCGCGCCTGACTCATTTCATTATCCCAATCCCGTGCCCCTTTTACCCCCTTGGCTATGTCTCCTGCATGGGCTGCAATTCTTGCAGCGATAATACCCTCTTTCATGTCCTCTAGATTTGGCAATCGCAAATGCTCTGCCGGTGTTACATAACACAAGAAATCTGCACCTGCTGCTGCCGCCATTGCTCCACCAATGGCACTAGTAATATGATCATAACCTGGAGCAACATCTGTTACCAAAGGCCCCAGCACATAAAAAGGAGCTCCATGACATAATCTTTTTTGTAGCATAACATTGCCTGCAATTTCATTAATTGCCATATGGCCAGGTCCTTCAATCATAACTTGAACATTTTTGGCCCAAGCCCGCTTTGTCAAATGTCCGAGAACAATAAGTTCATGAATTTGAGCAGCATCTGTAGCATCATGAATCGACCCTGGTCTGCAGGCATCCCCCAAACTCAATGTTACATCATACTTAGCACAAATATCTAGCACCTGATCATAATAAGCAAAGAAGGGGTTTTCACTCTTATTTAATTCCATCCAGGCAAACAGCAGGGAACCGCCCCGGGAAACAATGTTCGTTAACCGTTTTTCCTGTTTCACTTTTGCTGCCGTTTCCTTATTAAGCCCGGCATGAATTGTCATAAAATCCACGCCATCTTGGGCATGTTTTTCCACAACAGATAAGAATTCTTCCGCAGTAATGTTCTTTAGTTCCTTATCCAAAAAACCAACAGCATCATACATAGGCACTGTGCCAATCATTGCTGGTGACATTTCAATGAGTCGGCGGCGAAACTCCCGTGTCTTGCCAAAGCAACTTAAATCCATAATTGCATCCGCTTTCATATCAATGGCTTTTTGCACTTTGCAAATTTCCTGCTCTACGTCGCAGCAATCCTCTGATACCCCTAAATTAACATTTATTTTGGTGCTGAGACCTAGTCCTACACCTGTAGGATCTAGAGAGATATGATTTTTATTTGCTGGAATGGCAATTGCCCCTTGGGCTACTCGTTCCATTAGCAAGTTTACATCCATCTCTTCTTTAGCAGCCACTCTTATCATTTCTTTGGTGACAATCCTTTTTTTTGCAGCATCCATTTGTGTTGTATAATTCATCTTATCTCTCCTTAACCATTTCATTTTTTATCCGTTGGATTTCATTGATCTTTGCTCCGATATCCTGAGCCGTTGTAATATCCGTCACCATAGCATAACACTTCGCACCGCTTTCAATAACCTCCGCTAAGTTCCCGACTTTAATGCCGCCAATCGCAACAAAAGGAAGGGAAATATACTGCGCTACATATTCTAAATACGCAAGCCCCACTGGCTGGCAAACGTCTTTTTTCGTGGCCGTTTTAAAGATAGGCCCTACCCCTATATAATCAGCACCATCCTTTACGGCTTGCTGGGCTTCTTCTGGGCAATGAGTGGAAATTCCAATAATCATATTTTCCCCCACTAATTCCCGCACTTTTTCAAGGGGCAAATCGTCCTGTCCAATATGTACGCCATCTGCCTCTACCATCATGGCTAAAGCAATATCATCATTCACAATAAAGGTTACGCCCGCTGCCTTTGTCATTTCTCGAATGGTTTGGCATTCTTGGTATTTAGCCTTCATTTTTTTATCTTTTTCCCGGTACTGCACTATTTTTACGCCCGCTGCAATCATTTGCTGTACTACAACAATATTACTGCGCCCTAAAGAATGTTCTTCGGCTGTAATGCAGTATAAATCCGTTTTAAAATCAAAATTCTTTGCCATCCTAGTCCTTTCCCTTCAATACATATTCTAGAATAATATCTGCCTGTTTTGCTGCAGCAATATTAACCCTTGGCGCACAGGGAGGCAGTTCTTTACTAACCTCTGATGATAAGTCGCCAACAACATAGAACTTTTCTCTAATCCTATGAATCTTTATATCATCGCTATTAGCCCAACCTGCAATTCCAGAAGCTGATACCACCAGCCTATCAGTCATTATATATTGTTCCACAAGCATTTTTTTGTACTTTGCTTGGTCGAAGGCCTCTACTATAATATTGCAGCCTTGAAAGATAGCCTCAACATTGTCTTGTTCAATTTTTACTTGCTGCATTTCTAGTTGCAAGTTTGGATTAATATCCAGTAAATTTTCCTGCAGCGCCTCGACTTTGCTACGTCCAATTTGATGATAAAAATAAAATTGACGATTCAAATTAGAATGCTCAACTTTATCAAAGTCTGCAATTACCAACTTTCGAAAACCACTGCGCACTAGATTAGCTGCACAATTCGATCCTAGCCCTCCAGCACCAGCAATTCCGACTGTTACCTGTTGTATCTTTCTTAAATTGTCTTCCCCTAAAGCACTACATAATGCTTTTTCAAATTCATTCATACTTTCTTCTCTCATAATATCTGCCAATCCTTACAAATGGGTTGATACCCTAATTGAGAAATGGCTTGACACATTTCTTCAACATTTCTAGTATCAGAAACAGCAAATTGCCCCGAATTCTCCTGATTGTCGCTGTGACCACCCACTGCCGTATTTACCCCTGCAGACATTTTTGTAACACCTAGTTTAATGGCATTATTGCGAAATTCTGCTGTTTCTCTTGTAGAAAGAGTAATACCAGCCCTTGGCATAAACAAGCGAAAAGCAGTCATAAATTGCACCATATTCTTATCATTTACCCGAATGCCTTGCTCACAGTTTCCCATAGTAGGCCGTATCCTTGGCAAGGAAATACTGATTTCTATATCCGAATACTGGTTTTGCAGATAATTGGCATGAATCCCTGTGAAAAATGCATCCTTACGCCAATTATCCAGACCTAATAGTGCACCTACATTTACAGCCCGTATACCAGCCTTACAAGCTCGCTCTGGGGCATCCAAACGATAGCGATAATCCTTTTTGGGCCCTTTTACATGAAGACTATCGTAAATATGAGGATTATAGGTTTCTTGATACATGGTCATACTCTCTACACCAGCGTCAATTAATGATTCATATTCAGTAGTTTCCAGTGCATAAACCTCAATAGCAATGGATGAAAAGTATTTTTTTAAAATTTTTACACATTCCCTTATATAGGGAACTCCAGCAACCTTTGGGGCATCACCTGTAAGAATTAAAATATGTTTAAGGCCTGTCGCAGCAATATTTTTCGCTTCGGCTTCCACCTCTTCCATGGTTAACTGTTTACGAGTAAACCTATTCGTTAGATTAAAACCACAGTAAGTACATTGGTTTGTACAATAGTCGGATAAGTACATGGGTGTATATAATAAAATGACTCTGCCAAAATGCTGCACTGTCAAAGCATATGCTTTTTGCGCCATCACTTCTAAATATTCTTCGGCTGCCGGGGATAACAATGCTAAAAAATCCATAACGCTTAGCCGCTCTTTACCAATAATTTTTAATACCTGTTCCCCTGTAACATCCTCAAAACTCGCATTTAGCATAGCTTCTGAATAAGTTAAATACTCATCATAAAAACTCATAACATTCCCCTTTAATTATCTAAAAATCCAGTAAGAGGTGAGGATGCAGCAGCATATTGCTGTGTATTTCCAAGTCCAGCTAAATAAGCTTTTCGCCCTGCAATAACCGCTAAACCAAAAGCCTCTGCCATCACATCAGGATGATTGGCACTAGCAATCGCTGTATTTAGCAGACAAGCTGCCGCACCCATTTCCATGGCCTCGCATGCATCTGACGGTTTACCAATGCCAGCATCTACAATGACCGGTAAAGGAATTTCTTCAATTAGTATTTTCAATAATTCTTTGGTCTTTAATCCCCGATTGGTTCCAATAGGTGCACCGAGTGGCATGACTGCTGCCGCACCAACCTGCACTAAATTCTTGGCTACCATTAAATCCGGACTAATATATGGCAATACGACAAAGCCTTCCGCTGCTAGTACCTCTGTAGCTTTAATCGTCTCATACCCATCAGGCAATAAATATTTATTATCAGAGATAACTTCTATTTTGATCCAATTACCACAACCTGCCGCTTTTGCCAGTCTCGCAATACGAATTGCCTCTTGGGCATTTCTCGCACCAGAAGTATTGGGCAGCAATTGCATACTTTTAGGAATATGATCCATAACATTTCCTGTCGAAGAATTAAAATCAACACGCCGCAGGGCAACTGTTATCACCTCAGATCCCGATTTTCTTATTATTTCAGGAATGATAGCATCGGTAGAATATTTACCCGTACCAATAAACAACCGACTCTTTAAACTTTTACCACCAATTATCAATTCATCACTCACAGCATTAACCTCCTCCAACAAAGTTCATTATTTCCAAGCAATCCTTGTCTTGCAAAACAACCTGAATATATTTATTTTTTTTTAATATTTCCCCATTGTACTCTACGATTACCGTTTCTGGATGTAAGCTTTTTGCAATTAAAAACTGAGATACATTCATTCCACTTTCGAGAGTTACAGGACTTCCATTTAGTATAATTTCCACATTTTCCACCTCACTTTTTTATTAAAAGATAAAATAAAAAGCTTATCCAAAGAGGATAAGCTTAGAAACTACTATATAACATATAGCAAACAGCTTCCCTACGATGGTATTAACCATATCAGGTTCAAAGGGTCAGGAATCATTTCCTTCTCAGCCATTTGGCTCCCCTAGCAAATTATTTAATTAGGTCAATCATAATGCATTCATCTAAAATAGTAAAGTACATTCTTAAGAACTGCTCTTTGCTATTCTGCTATTTCCAAAGCAATATTCATCATTTGAGTAAAATTACTTTGACGTTCATCCGCCGTAGCCGCTTCACCTGTAACCAAACTATCACTAACCGTTAAAATCGTTAATGCGTTTATACCATGTTTCGCGGCTAAGGTGTATAATCCCACCGTTTCCATTTCTACAGCCAATACGCCAAAATCTGCCCAACGTTTCCAATCGTTAGGTTCATCATGATAGAAAGTATCAGTCGTCAATACATTACCTACTTTAACTTCAATATTAAGTCTTTGAGCAGCATAGTAGGCCTTGTTCAGTAAATCAAAGCTAGCAGTAGGCGCATAACTCCTGCCCTCAAAGCGTTGCAGATTAATATTCGAATCATGAGAGACTGCCATTGCCATAACAACATCTTTAATCTTTATACTTTCTTGCAAAGATCCGCAAGTACCAATGCGAATAATGTTTTTCACATTATAGCTAGTGATAAGTTCATGGGCATAGATAGAAATAGAGGGCACTCCCATACCTGATGCCTGTACTGAGATTCTCTTTCCCTTATACAAACCCGTATACCCATACATACCTCTAACTTCATTATAACAAATTGCATCTTCTAAAAACGTTTCAGCAATAAACTTAGCTCGTAGTGGATCTCCTGGCATTAAAACTGTACTCGCTATCTGACCTTGTTTTGCATTAATATGTAAACTCATTTATTGTTCCTCCATTTTTAAATCTGCCCATATTATATAATTTTCATCTGCAATTATGCAACCTAGTTCCTAATTTCTTAAATAATTCCCATTGCTCGCTGCAATTGAACATAAATATCCGCCACTCGATTCACATGGTTTTGTGTTTCCTCATAAGGAGGAATTCCTTGATACTTAGCAACAGCTTCTGGCCCTGCATTATAGGCGGCTACTGCATAGGTAGGTGCCCAATCTCCCCATGAACTAAAGCGCATGATTTGTGTTGCTAAATACTTTACTCCCCCTTCTATATTTTGTGCTGGATCAACAGCATCAAATCCCAAACTCGCAGCTGTTTCTGGCTGCAATTGAGCAATACCCATGGCCCCAGTTCGGGAACATGCAGCCATATTAAAGCCCGACTCCTGATGGAACAAGGCTGTAACCAATAAGGGATCGATATTGTATTGTCCTGAATAATAAAGAATGTTGTGCGCGATCCACTTAGACCATTCTGATCCCATTGGGCTGCATTGGGCAATATGCTGATATATCACTTGATAGTACAAATCGTTTTCATTATTATTTTGTCCACCGGCAAAAACAGTCCCACTACTCGTAAATAAAATAACCCCTACAATCAACAATATGGATATTTTACGCCACATTTTCTAATCCCCTTTATCATCTTCTAAAATTTGGAAATCAAACTACTATCCATTTCTCCATATTTTTACCAATTCCTGCTGGTTAGTTATTTTTTTCCAATTTTATCGTTTAAAGAAGTTTAGTTTTGTGAATCAAGCAGATTTTTAATTTTTAAGAGTGTTTTCTGACAGCTTTCTTTATCTTTTTCCCAGGAATTCTCCTCTAGTTTAGTCATCATTTCAGAAATGGCCTTTATCCTCAGATTGCTTGAAGCGCCTTTTACTCCATGAGAAAGTTTGCCCAGCTCGATAAAATCCTCCACCGCAATTGCCTCTTCCATTTTCCCCAGTGAGGAAATGAGATATTTTCGATAGTTAACAAAAAGATTGTGAATATTTTCCCGACTTAATCCAGTACGAACTATAAATTCTTTCATGCATTGATCTAAAAGATCATGCCCTGCTTTCTCCGCAGTTCTCGGTTTTGCGTACTTTTCTATCATTTTAAAAATAATAGCACCATTGACAGGTTTACTGATATAATCATCCATCCCTGCATTTATACACTGTTCCCGATCGCCTTCCATGGCATTAGCTGTCATAGCAATAATCGGTGTATGCTTTTTACCATTTTCTAAGCTCCGAATTTCACTAGTACTTTCATATCCATCCATTATAGGCATTTGGCAATCCATAAAAATAATATCATAATCCTTCTTTTGAAAAGCTTTTACAGCCTCATAGCCATTTATGGCAATATCACATTCAATATCCTTCTTTTTTAGCATCATAAGCACAATCTTACGATTCATTTCTATATCATCAACAAGAAGTATTTGAGGTTTTATACTACGATCAACTTCTTTTATATAAGTTTTTTCTACAACGAGAGGTTTTACGATACTGTCCATTTTCACATCTAATATTTTTTCAATAGATTTTAGCAAGTCATCTCTTCGAATAGGTTTTGATATATATCCTGAAAAATGTTCTTCCTTCAGCAAATCTTCTTTTATTGCAATTGAGGTCAACAATATAAACTTGCTATTTTTTACATAGGGCATTGTTCTTAGATTTTCAACCAATTGTTTACCGCCGATCCCCGGCAATTGATAATCGATAAGAACTACAGAAGCCTCATCTTGAGGATTTCCATATAGTACCAACTCTTTGTCTGTTATTTCAGCTTCCGTAATTTTACAACCACTATCTCGTAAATATTCCCTGACTATTCTACGGCTACTCTCATTATGGTCCAATATAAGAACATTTGCATTATGCAAATTCTTATACTGGGAATAATAGTTTTCTCCATTATCGACTACTTGGAAAATCCCCGTAAAATAAAATATTGATCCTTTTCCTTTGTCACTTTCTACACCAATATCTCCGCTCATCATTTTGACAAGTTCTTTCGATATTGCCAGTCCAAGACCTGTTCCTCCAAATTTTCTTGTCGTAGAGGCATCAGCCTGCATGAAGGGTTTGAAGAGTTTTTTGCAACTTTCTTCCGTGATTCCAATACCAGTGTCTTTCACTTCAAATCTTAGATATGCAAGATTGCCACTTTCTTTAATCAACTCAACGGAAATATTAATTTCCCCTCTTTCCGTGAATTTTATTGCATTACTGGCCAGATTATTTAATACTTGCCTCAATCGCGTCGGATCGCCAATCAACCGTTTAGGAACATTGGATTTAATCATGGTATATAATTGCAAATTCTTTTCGCTAGCCTTAGGGATTAGAAGAGAAATGGCATCTTCGACTGTGGTCCTCAGTTCAAATTCAATTTTTTCCATTGTCATCTTCCCAGCTTCAATTTTAGAAAAATCTAAAATATCATTGATCAAATAAAGTAGTACGTCAGAAGCTGATTTTGCTTCCCTCATTAAATCGCGCTGTTCCTTAGAAAGATGAGAATCATGCAATAAATCTATAAACCCAAGGATACCATTCATCGGTGTTCTAATTTCATGAGACATATTTGCCAAAAATTGGCTTTTTGCAATATTTGCTGTCTCTGCTTCTTTTTTAGCCTTCGTAAGTTCATCTTGTGCTTGTCGTTGTTCTGTTATATCCTCTGCTGTACAAACTAAATACTCAACATTTCCCCTACTATCGAGTAGGGGCTGCCCCTTTATTAATAATAGACGCTCCTCATTATTGCAATTCTTGATATATAACTCCCGTGCAGTAGCTCCCTTGTTATGAAAAAAACTCCAATTTTCATTACATAGCTGATTTGCAATATCGGAAGAAAAGCAATCGTATAAATCTTGATGCTGAAGTTCTTCTTTGCTTTTTCCAAAAAATCTTGCATGCGATTCATTGACCGATCCATAGACTGAAATATTTTTAAGGGACCACAGTTGCACATCTGAGTTACCTAGCAGCAAGGATTGTTCATATAATTCCGATTTTAATATTTCTCTCTCTAGAATCCTTACCTTAGATGAAATTAAAATTTTTGCAAAGGCTTGTAGCGTCCGTATACAAAGCTCATCCCACTGCACATATTGAGAAACCGTTTCGCCACCTAGAAAACCCCAGATTTTTTCTTTTGCTTTTAAAGGAATAAAAAGACATGATTTCACCTTTTCACTAGATAACATGTCCTGTTCTTGAACGGCTGCCCTGTCTAATTCCATAATATTAGAAGCCACTATCGTTTCATTCTTTTTAATCTTGCGTATAAGCCAGGGAAATTCATAGGCTAATTCATCCTGCAATAGCTTCCGCTCAGAATCAATCCCCTGTTGTTCCCATTCGTTAATTCTCCTCATCATCGTACCATCTTCTGAAAAACGATAGGAATATAGCCGATCCAGAAAAAAAGACTGTGCCAAATACGCAAAGGCTTTTTGAATTTCCTCTTCTAGAAATTCATCCTCAATATCTAAGAATCTCATTGCAAGATTTTTTATAAACTGATCCAATTCCTTTTCTCTTTCCACCATTTCAAGAGACTGGTTTTCTACCACAACACTCACCCCACACCCAAATTATAAATCGCAAGCTTGTGTTATAAACAAAGTAAGTTCCTTGTTTAAATCAAGTTCATAAGGTTCAGTGACTTTTTCATTATTTTTCCCATATATCACTTTAAGAACTGGACGCAGAGGAAGAGAAGGATTTTGACGAATCACTAGGCATCTTTCATTGGTATTTAATTTAACACCACTTCCTGATGGAAATGCTGCAATATTTACCGTAAATTTACTAACAATATTTGCATCAAAATAATGTCCACTCATACCAACTAAGAATTCTAACGCTTGATAAACAGGTTTTGGTTCCGCTCCGTTGTGTCCTGAAATCATATTATCAAAAACATTACAAATTGAAACAAGCATAGCATTTTCATGAATTTCCTCGTTCTTAAGCCCTAAAGGATAGCCACTGCCATCGAGCTTCTCATGATGCATCAAAACGGCAACCTTCGAAACAGCTCCACACACATTATGCTGACTTAGAAAGTCATATCCTACCTTGGGATGCATTTTTTCTATGTACTCTGACAGATCTCCTATTTTTTTTCTTTCCTCTACAATCTTTTTATCACCTAAAATTTTCACTTTCCCAATGTCGTGTAAAATCGCACCTATACCAATGTCTTTAAGCCGTAACATATTATATCCCAAGTGAATACCAATCAAAGTAGCTAACACACATACATTTACAGAGTGGGAATAAATTTCATCATCTTTTGATCGAATATCCGAAATATTAATCATGACATCTTTATTCATAAGAATATCATCCATAATAGAGTTTACGGATTTTAAGATTCCCTCATTTTTAAGTTTACCGTCTCTGCTGTATTTCTCCATCATATCGTTAATTGCTCGTTTGCTTATTTGTCTTGTTTCCTCTGTGATGGTCTCTTCTAAAACAACCTCACTTGATATTCCATCCTCAATATAAACGGAACTGATTCCTAAATTTCTTAGTTTTTCAATATATCCAGCGGTTAGTGTTGTACCTTGCGCAAGTAAAGTTCGCCCCACTTCATTATAAATTGGCTTGCCTAATATTTCATTACCCATTAAATTACTAAGGCTTATTATCCTCACTAGCAACACCTCAAAATTATATTACTTTTCTAGCTACAAATAATTGCTATAGAAATACAAATTTATTCCTATCTTTCGTTAACATAACTGATTCGCCACAGTATAATCAATACCTTCTTTTCCTCGTTACACCTTATTCAACAAATGTAGTAACCACACCCGTCCAACAGCAACGGTTGGCACTGCAAACAACATTCCCGTTACACCAAAAAGATGACCAAATAGCAAGATAGTAACCATAATAAATAAAGGGTGTACTTTTATAGCTTGCCCCACGACCTTTGGATATATAATATTATGGTTTATTTTTAACAAAACAACATAAAATAACAATACTTGAAAAGCTAATAAGGGAGAGAAGGATAAGGCGACTAAGGTACCAGGTACTGTTGCAATTACCGAACCAATTACAGGTACAAACTCAGATAAGGCAGAAACCACTGCTAAAATATGAGCATACGGAAGGCCAAAAATAGTCATTGCTACAAAAACTACAATCCCTGATACAAGGGAAATAAGCATTTGCCCTCGTATATAACTGCCAAGTACAGTACTAACATCACTTAAAAAAGGAGAAAGTCTCTCCACCTGTGCTTGCGAGAGAAAGCTTGCGGCATTTGCAGCAAGTTTCCTGCCATCCATTAATAGATAGAAAGTTAAAAAAGGTACTGCAATCATTTCAGCAACACTGGAAAAGGTACGCATTACCGGAACAATGGATTCTTTGACAATATCCACTCCAAAAATAGCTGCATCGCGCAAAACTTGATTTCCATAGTTCATTAATTCTGGCGGCAAAGCACTTAATAACACTGTAGAATCAAAATTAGCAATAAAATCAGGAAAATCCCGCACAAAACCAGCTAAATCAGGTAAAATCGTGCGAAATACCATACTGATTAATATCAATAAAAATCCAAAAAAAGTCACTAGCACCAAAAGCACAGATAAGCCATGGGCTATGGAAGAGGTAAGCTTTTTCACCACAGGATCAAGTAAAACAAATAACAACCCTGTTAAAAACAATAGAATCAGCAAAGACTTAGCAAACATATACAATACAGATACCACAATAATAAATATGATGAGTAAAATAAATATTGGATCCTTCCATAAGCTCTTTGAGCTTAATTGCCGAAGAGTAGGAGTATCTTTAATCATAATTTCTCGTATTCCCCTTTATAACAATAATTATAATAATTTCTCCATCCCTATCTAAATATCCTGTCTTATTTGTTTAATTCATTCCTATGTACTTTTCTAAGATAATGCTTTGATTTAAGTCCATTGTTTTTGTCAAGCAAACAAACTTCCTTTTTAGAAAAACACAGTTAACATTCATCATTGAAATCTCATCCCAATTAAACTATTCCTTGACATACTTTGTCGGTTTGTTATAATAGAGAGCAAATGATTAAATTTTCATTCCCAAACTAATGTTCATTGGAGGATAATCTAATGTTAAATCTCATGCATAAAGTAATTAGACAACAATATTTTTACTTTTTTAGTTGGAGCTACTTTTTTAGCTTTGACTCTTTTTGCTGGGAAATTTCAATAGACTATCATTCACTGAGTAACTAGATGCGCTGGTAATGTCAGATTCGAACTGACAACTATAACTTATTCGCAAGCATCTTGACAAGACTCAATGGAGTCTTATTTTTTTTATTGTTATCTAAAGAATTTTTTGAAAATTATGAGGAGGTTTTATTATGGTTATTGTATTAAATGAAACAGCAACTGCAGAAAATGTTGAGGAATTAACACGTTATTTAGAAACGAACGACTGTAAGGTTTGCCCTACCTATGGAGAATTTCAAATCATCCTTGGTGTAGTTGGTAATACCCAACAAATTGACAGGGATCGAGTCCTAAATAAAAAATATGTAGAAAAAATTCTATCGGTACAACAACCTTATAAAAAAGCCAATCGTATGTTCCATCCTGAAAATTCATTAATTCAAGTCGGCGATCAAACCATCGGCGGCAATAAACTAACTATGATTGCTGGCCCATGTTCCGTGGAAAGTGAGGCCCAAATTCTCGATATCGCCAAACAAGTAAAAGCTGCCGGCGCTGGATTTTTACGAGGAGGCGCATATAAACCACGTACTTCCCCTTATAGCTTTCAGGGTATGGAAGAAGAAGGTCTTGAATTACTAAAGTTTGCACGTAAAGAAACGGGTTTACCCATTGTTAGTGAACTCATGTCCATTGCAAAACTAGATAAATTTGTTGAAGATGTTGATATTATCCAAATCGGTGCACGTAATATGCAAAATTTTGATTTACTTAAAGCCATTGGTCAAACCAATAAGCCCATCTTACTAAAGCGGGGACTAAGTGCTACCTTTGAAGAGCTACTTATGTCTGCAGAATATATTATGGCCGGCGGCAATGAGCAAGTTATTCTATGCGAACGCGGAATTAGAACCTTTGAAACCTACACACGCAATACTCTTGACCTTAGTGCTGTACTTGCTTTGAAAAGACTAAGTCACTTACCTATTATTATCGATCCTAGTCACGCAGCCGGTAAATGGTGGATGGTAGAAGCCCTTTCCAAAGCAGCAGTTGCTGTCGGTGCTGATGGACTTATTATCGAAGTACACAATGATCCTGCCAATGCCGTTTGTGATGGCAAGCAATCCATTACTCCAGAACGTTTTGCAGCTTTAATGGAACCTTTGCGTTTAATTGCTCAAATCGACAATCGTACGATCTAAAGAAATTCCTTTATTATAGCGAAGGGAGCAATTGATCCATGCACATTCAATCTATAAATCTTCCATCAAAACAATATTCCATCATGATAGAGCGCGGCCTGATCGCGGATGTTGGAAAGCATATTCACAGTAACTATAATAGTAAGAAAATTGCCGTGGTAACGGATGCAAACGTTGATAGGCTCTACGGCAATACCCTTCTGGATTGCCTGAAAAGCCAAGGATTTATTGTTACCAAAATCGTCATCCCTGCTGGTGAAAAAAGCAAATCTATGGCGATGCTTGAGCATTTATATGGCCAGTTTCTTGATTTTAAGATGTCTCGTTCTGATCTCATTATCGCTTTCGGCGGAGGCGTAGTCGGCGACTTAGTCGGCTTTGCCGCATCGACCTACTTACGCGGAGTACGGTTTATACAAATCCCAACTACACTCTTAGCACAAATTGATAGCAGTATAGGTGGTAAAGTTGCTGTCAATCTGCCAAATGGCAAAAACTTAATCGGTACTTTCTATCACCCAGAGGCAGTGTTTATTGATCCTAGTCTCCTTGAAACACTTCCCCTTCGCGTACTGCGCGATGGTATCGCAGAAGTCATTAAATATTGCGGCATTAGTGAAACAGATCTTTTTGAAAAGCTAAATTCCTATCAAGATGAAAAAGAGCTTCTAACAAATATCGAAAGTGTGATTGCCACCTGTTGTCAAATAAAACAACAGGTGGTAGAAGAAGATGAAAAAGATACAGGGGTGCGCATGACGTTGAACTTTGGTCATACCATTGGTCATGCCATTGAGAATTATTTCAATTACGAAACGTATACTCATGGTGAAGCAGTAGCCATCGGCATGGCTCACATTACCCACCGCAGTGAGGCCCTAGGTATCACTGCACCTGGTACTGCTCATAACCTTATTGAACTCATCAAAAAGTATGGTTTACCCATCACTTCAACAGAATATAATCGTCAAGCATTATTAGAATCCATTACCCTCGACAAAAAGAATTCCAATAATGGTCTTAACATTATATTACTTTCCGCAATGGGTAAAACAATCATCAAAAAAATTAGCATGGATGAAATGCATCTATATTTATAATCTGGAGGTATTATATGAGCGATACAACCGTTTTTCCATCACCCCTTACTGGAGATGTTTGCATTCCAGCCTCAAAAAGCGTTTGTCACCGGGCTGTTATTTGCGCAGGACTGTCAGAGGGGACCTCACGAATTAGCGGAATACTACTTTCCGATGATATTATTGCAACTATGCAGGCTATGGAAGCCTTAGGAGCTGTTATTCGCCAGGAAGGCGATACTCTTATCATTACCGGTACAGATTGTAAGAATCCGGTGCAGAATGAGATTACTTGTAATGAATCAGGATCCACTTTGCGATTTCTCATTCCCCTTGGCCTCAAGGGTCAAAAAATGACCTTTACAGGCAAAGGTAAACTTGTCGAGCGCCCTCTCCATGACTATTTTGCCATTTTGGACGAACAAAAAATTGAATATCAAACAAATCATGGTCATCTCCCATTAACAGTAAATGGACGGTTACAATCAGGGCAGTTTCGATTGCGTGGTGATGTCAGCTCTCAGTTTGTATCTGGCCTACTCTTTGCCTTACCACTCTTAGAGGGTGATTCATCCATCATTATTACTACGGAAATGGAATCACAAGGCTATATTGACTTAACCCTTGCTATGCTCGCCCATTTCGGCATCGAAGTAATCAATAAAAATTACCAAGAATTCATCGTCCCAGGAAATCAAAAATACCGCGCTACCGATTATCATGTCGAAGGAGATTATTCGCAAGTAGCCTTTTGGTTAACAGCTGGAACAATAGGGTCTCCTATCCATTGCGCAGGATTAAATCCAAGTTCCCTGCAAGGCGATAAAGTAATCCTTGACTTAATTAAAGAAATGGGTGGAAATTTAGAAGAAAAGTCCAATTCTACGATTGCTCATCCTACTACTACTAAAGGCATTATTATTGATGCCTCACAGTGTCCAGATTTAGTACCGATTCTAACCGTACTAGCAGCTGTCAGCGAAGGTACAACTCAGATTATAAAAGCCGGTCGACTTCGCATCAAAGAATCTGATCGCTTAAAAGCTATCGCGCAAGAACTTAATAAACTCGGAGCCCACGTCCTAGAGAATGAAGATTCTCTAACCATTCATGGTCGCCCTGGCCTTGTCGGCGGTTGCGTCGTTGATAGTTGGAAAGACCACCGTATTGCTATGGCTTTAGCTGTAGCTTCTATCAAATGTCAGCAGCCTATTACCATTCGCCATAGCGAATGTGTTAGCAAGTCCTACCCTGACTTTTGGCAAGACTTCCAGTCGTTAGGAGGAAAAGTCAATGAGTGCCACTTGGGGTAAAAAAATTCGTTATACAATCTTTGGCGAAAGCCACGGCAAAGGAATTGGAATTACCATTGACGGTTTACCAGCAGGTTTTGCATTAGACCTAACAGAAATAACTAGAGAGATGGCTCGGCGCGCTCCTGGCAAAAGCCAATTAGCAACAGCGCGCAATGAAAAAGATGCCTTTACCATTTGGAGTGGTTTTATTAATGGCAAAACCACCGGCACCCCCTTATGTGCTATTATTGAAAATAGCGATCAGCGATCGAAGGACTATGAAACCATGGCACAAAAATTTCGCCCTGGTCATGCTGATTATTCTGGCTATATCAAATACAATGGCTTTAACGATATCCGAGGTGGCGGTCACTTCTCTGGCAGATTAACAGCCCCTATCGTGTTTGCTGGTGCTATCGCTAAGCAGCTCCTTCGTCAGCAGAACATTCAAATTGGCTCACACATCCAGCGCATCGCTTCTGTCAGCGAATCACCCTTTGATGCTGTTAACATTGAACAGCAATTACTAGAACATCTTTCCCACCAAGAATTTCCTACTATCGATACTGGGCTAGGCAACGAGATGCAGGACTGTATCTTGTCAGCAAAATCGTCTGGTGATTCCGTGGGCGGTATTATTGAAGCAGCTGTTATCAACCTACCAGCTGGACATGGCGATCCCTTCTTTGATTCCTTGGAAAGCACTTTATCTCATCTACTATTCTCCATCCCTGCCGTCAAGGGGGTAGAATTTGGCGCTGGCTTTGCCTTTGCTGAAATGAAAGGCAGCGTTGCCAATGATGCAATGTATAACGTGGATGGCAAAATTAGAACTTCTACCAATCATAATGGCGGTATTCTTGGCGGGATTACCAATGGTATGCCTCTCCTTTTCCGTGTAGCCATAAAACCAACACCATCCATCCATTTAGAACAGCCTACTGTGGATTCCACTGGTGAAAATACTACAATAGTCATTGGTGGACGCCATGACCCATGCATTCTTCCGCGAGCAGTGCCAGTAGTAGAAGCAGTAGCTGCCATGGCAATTTGGGATACACTATAAGGGATGGGATTAGCATGAAGAATATTATTCTAATCGGTATGCCAGGCTGCGGAAAATCTTCGATTGGTTCAATGGTCAGCAAAGTATTAGAAATGGATTTTTGTGATCTGGATAACTACATCGAAGACAGAGAACATACAAGCATCCCTGAACTTTTTAAGATCAGCGAAGATCACTTTCGCAATGCAGAAAGTAGTGCTGCTGCTGAGATATCCCAAAGGCAAGGCATTGTTATCTCCACAGGCGGCGGCATTGTCACTCGCTCAGAAAACATGGAGATGTTCAGTAAAACTGGCATTATCTTTTATATCGAACGGCCTATTGAAATGATTTTAAAAACCTCAGATCTTAGGACACGCCCACTGCTCGCAAAAGATCATACTAGAATCTATACTTTATATGAAAACAGAAAACATCTTTACGAAAAATACTGCCATTTTCGAATTATAAATGATCAATCCATAAGCATCGCTGTTGATCAAATTACAAAAATCATCGGTGAACAAAATCATTGCTAATTTAATACAACAAAAAAACACCGTTTATAACGGTGTTTTTTGTTTACTATTTATTCCCACTCGATAGTAGAAGGTGGTTTTGATGTAATGTCATAGACAATACGATTTACACCTTTTACTTCATTCACAATACGACGTGAGATTTGGTCTAACACTTCATAAGGCATTCTGACCCAATCCGCTGTCATGCCATCTTCACTAGAAACAATACGTAGCCCAATGGTATAGTCATAAGTACGTTCATCACCCATAACCCCTACGCTTTTCATTGCTGGCAAAATAGCAAAGGATTGCCATACCTTACGGTATAAATCGGCCTTTTTAATTTCTTCCTGAACTATTGCATCTGCTTCCCGTAAGATATCAAGACGTTCTTCTGTAATTTCGCCAATGATACGAATAGCAAGACCAGGCCCTGGGAAAGGTTGACGCCAAACAATTTCCTCAGGTAAGTTAAGTTCTCTTGCTAGCCCTCGTACTTCATCTTTGAACAAATCACGTAGTGGTTCAACCAAATCAAATTTCATATCTTCAGGCAAACCGCCTACATTGTGATGACTTTTGATCACTGCTGCTGTATCCGTACCGCTCTCAATGACATCCGGATATAGGGTACCTTGTACCAAAAAGTCAATATCGCCAAGTTTGCTTGCTTCAGCTTCAAACACACGAATAAATTCTTCCCCTATGATTTTGCGTTTCGCTTCTGGTTCCGTAACGCCAGCAATACGTTCCATGAAACGATCTGCTACATTGGCATAGACTAGGTTCATATCATAACCATCACGGAACGTTTTAAGAACTTGTTCCGATTCATTTTTACGCATAAATCCATGATTCACATATACACAAGTCAATTGATCACCAACAGCACGATGTACTAATACAGCCGCTACAGAAGAGTCAATGCCGCCACTGAGGGCACATAATACTCGTTTGTTACCCACTTGCTTACGAATGGCTGCAATGGCATGATCGACAAAAGATCCCATATTCCAGTCACCACTGCATTTACAAATATTAAACAGGAAATTTCGAAGCATTTTCATACCTTCAGGAGTATGTACTACTTCAGGATGAAACTGAACGCCATAAATATTGCGCTCAGCACTGGCCATCCCAGCTACTGGGGTACCATTAGTATGAGCCGTTACTACAAAGTTAGCAGGCGGTGTTTCAATGTAATCACCATGACTCATCCACACTTGGGTCTCTGCACCAAGTTCATTAAACAAATCTGTATTTTTATCAATGGTCAAATGAGTATTTCCATATTCACGAGAGTCAGAATGAGCCACTATGCCACCTAAAGTATGTGCTGTTAATTGCATACCATAGCAAATCCCAAGCAAAGGAATACCTAGTTCAAATATTTGCGCATCACATTTAGGAGCTTTCTCTGCATATACGCTAGAAGGACCACCAGAGAAGACAATCCCTTTTGGATTCATTGCTTTAATTTTTTCGATTGATGTCTTAAAGGATACAATCTCGCAGTATACACCACACTCACGAATGCGTCTCGCAATTAACTGGCTGTATTGACCACCAAAATCCATAATTAATATTAATTCATTTTGTTTATTATCCATATTTGAAAATAGCCCTCCTACCTTTGAATATTAAATCACAATATAGCACATAACGTTACTTATTGTAAATACCTTTTAACAATGTTTCTTTGCGCAATTCACGACAACTACATTTGCCCTCTACTGGCAGACTTCGAATTGCATCTAAAATAATACAGCTAATAAGTGGCGCATCATCATAAAAAATATTTTTCAAATCATCATGAGACCACTCAGCTACTAAGCCTTCACCATAGTTTACTACAAAATAAAGTCCTGCAAAACAAGCACCGATTTCTCTTGCCAAATACACTTCAGGGCAAATGCTCTGGCCAATAATATCGGCATGTCCTCTCATCATGGCCACTTCTGCTGGACTTTCAAAATGACGTCCATCTGTATTGGCATAAATACCACGGGTAAAAATTCTGCCTTTATAGTGTGTATGGGTTTTTTCCACCAAAGTCGTTCTTACTTCCGCGCACAAGGAATCGCGCATTACCAATAGATATTTCCCATCAAGTTCCACATCTTTCCTTACGGAAAGATCAAGATAATCATTAGGAATCACAAAATCTCGAGGATCAAGGAGATGATTGGCAGTGCCGACACCGCCTTCACTAATAATCCTTCTTACACCTACAGAGCGAAATACCCAAAAAATTTGCCGAGAAGCATCCGCACGGCTTACACCACTGCGCCAACCGTGCATTTTGCAAGTAATGACTTGTTTTCCATCTACACTGAATAAACGAAACATAGGGCTCAATCCATAAGGTGTAGCAAACTGCAAATCATCGTCAATCAACACTACTCCAGGATCATTTGCACCAAGAGGAAAATCACTAGACAGGGTACCAGAGCCCCCAATTACTGCATAATCAACTTTTAAATCTATATTCTCCATACTATCCATCCTTACTAAAATGTTTTTATAATATTATACTGAGTGTCACGCTGTGCTGGCTTTTTTCCAGTAGCTTTGATTAGCTCAAGCATTTTATCAATTGACATTTGGTATGATGTACCTGCTGCGCGCACTACATTTTCCTCGAGCATGATGCTCCCCAAATCATTAGCACCAAAGGCTAAGGTTAGCTGCCCAATGTTTTGACCTTGGGTAACCCAAGATCCTTGAATATGCTTAATATTATTAAAGTAAAGCCTCGCTACTGACAATGTTTTTAAGTAATCCCAAGCAGAAATTTTTTCACCGCCCATTTCTGTATTACCTGGTTGGTAAGACCAAATAATAAAGGCTCTGAACCCACCTGTTTTTTCCTGCAACTTTCGCACTTTCTCCATATGTTCCATTCTTTGTACATAACTTTCTCCCATGCCAATTACCATAGTAGCTGTTGTTTCTAGTCCTACCTCATGGGCAGCTTCCATAACCGTCAGCCAATCATTTGCACTGATCTTTTTAGGGCTTATTCTTTGCCTTACAGCATCTACTAAAATTTCTGCTCCGCCGCCGGGCAAGGAGTCAAGACCTGCTGCTTTTAGCCGCATTAGTGTCTCTACAATGGACAGGCTTTCGCCTTTAGCAATATGTAATATTTCAGCTGGTGAAAAGGAATGAATTACGATATCAAAATTCTTCTTAATACTCTGCAGTAAATTAGTATAGTAATCTAAACCTAAATCTGGATTAAGACCACCTTGCAGCATGACTTGTGTGCCGCCAGCCTCTATTGTCTCTCGCAATTTTTCAAAGATAACCGCTTCTGGCAACGTATAGCCTTCACCATGACCCACAGGACGATAAAAAGCACAAAAGCGACATTCGCTAGTACATATATTGGTATAATTAATATTACGATCAATGACAAAGGTAACAACATTACCTGGATGAAGTTCCTGCCGTACAGCATTGGCAGCTTGCCCCAGTTCTAAAATATTACCTGTTGACAGCATCTCTAGCCCTTGCTTTGTTGTAAGGATTGCACTCATTTTATCACCTTCACAAACTCAATTTCAGGTATTTTCTCAATCAATCCCAAGCCATGAGCTAACTTGTAATACATCAACAACGCTTGTTCATGACTTGAAGTAAATTCATAATTTAATAACTTAATATAATTTTTAATTTGCTGTGCCGTAAATGAAACCTTCTCCTCTAGCATATCTGCTGCCTTTGATAAGTTTAGTAAGCCATAGGAAAAGCCGCCTATCACCTGCTGATAGACCATTTGTACTAAATCAGGATGAGCAGCAGCAAATTGACGATTCACCACCCACACCGCATACACCATGGCAAGCCCTGTCATTCTTCGCCACTCTGCACCTAAATCATAATAATAATATCCGGGCTCTCGATGATGATAAGCATGCAGAGCATCATCACCAATAAATAAAACGGCTTGGGCGTCTGTAAGCACCCCTCCCTCAAGAGATAAGGGACTAATAAAATACTCAGGATTTGCGTAATAAGCATGGTGCATAATAATTTTTAATAGTCCATGAGAGGTAGCTGATTTGGCCGTTAAAGCAATACGAGCCTGCCGCAGTTCTTCAATCGGTTGTTTCGATACTAATAAAATACTTTGCAGGGCACCATTGGCATTGATTGAAACGTCAGGCAATAACAGTAATTTTTCGCTATGCTTGGCATAAATGATGGATGACACAGGACTTACATCCAGTTCGCCAGCAAGAATCAAGCTATTTAACTCCGCTGGAGTTCCTGAATGCACCTGAACTTGCTTTCCAAAGCCACCATGGGTCAATCCATAATGCAGGGGCAGACAATTAATAAATTTAATATCTCCTAAACTTGGTTTTTTCATGTTATTACACTCCACTTACTCATTCCATAGGTCGGTAAAAAGTATCTCGTTCCACGGCATGATAGCCTGTTTCGGCCACGAGGCTAATAATTTGTTCTTTTGTAATTCCCGTCTTCGTAGTAGCCCCAGCGGCATGGATAATTTTTTCCTCTACAACCGTACCATCTAAATCATCTGCACCAAAAGTTAAGGATAATTGAGCGACAGGCAAGGTCAGCATCATCCAAAAGGCTTTTATATGATCAAAATTATCCAGTACTAAACGAGCTAACGCAATCATTTTTAGATCTTCCCAGGCTGTAACTCGTTTGAGTTCCGGAAAACCCGTATTTCCAGGATGAAAAGGAAAGGCTACAAAGGCCTGAAAACCGCCCGTTTGATCTTGAATATCCCGCAGTATTAACAAATGGTTTATCCGCTCCTCTATGGTCTCAACATGCCCATAGAGCATAGTAGCATTGGTCGGTAATCCCAAACGGTGAGCCGTAGTAATGACTTCGATCCACTGGGCTGTTGTTGCTTTATTTGGACAGATGATCTTACGTACGCGATCATCTAATATTTCGGCCCCACCACCTGGCAAGGAATCCAAGCCAGCCTCTTTTAGTTCTTCTAAGACTGTCTCTACACTATGCCCAGAAATCTTTGCAAAATGTACAATTTCCACAGGCGTAAAGGCTTTTAAATGTACATTTGGTAAGATTTTCTTTACCCCGGATACAATATCTAGATAATAAGAAAAAGGCTTGTCTGGATGAAGAGCACTAACCATATGTATTTCACTAATATTAGGTGTATCTAAAGCCGTTTGACGTACTATATCCATAACCTCTGCATATTCCATAACATAGGCTCTCTTTTGGTCAGCAGTACAGGCAAAGGCACACAAGGGACATGCTGATACACAAATATTTGTTAAATTAATATGACGATTTACATTATAAAATATATTGTGCCCTGATTTACGTTCTTTAACAATCCGAGCTAAATTCGCTAATTCTAATAAATCATCACTTTGGTATAAGGCCAAAGCCTCACTATAATTTATACGTTGCCCGCCCCTTATTTTCTCGGAGGCCATCGTAACTACATTCATTTATTTCCGCCACCTTATCATAATTGAGGGTAGTTTATTACATATCTTTGTCTTATTATGCAACTTATATCTCTTCGCGATGTATCTTTAATTTCCCTGCCATAAATAATAAATAACCGCAAAGGTAGGAAAATACCCTATCTTTGCGGCTTTCTTGTTTCTTCTATTATTCATATTTTTTTCAATGTCTTACGATTCCACTCTCTGAGTATTGTTCTAATAATTGTCCCACTGGAACAATTTCATAACCTTGAGCCTTTACTTTTTCTAGTAAAATGGGCAAAGCCTCTGCCGTTTGTACCGGGGTATCAGAAGCATGCATAAGAATAATTCCACCGGGTTTTAATCGTTTCATAACCCGCTCTACAATGACATCACGCCCAGGATTCTTCCAATCCAGTGAGTCAATATTCCAAATAATTGTTTTGTACCTAAGTTCATCCGTTACTTTTAAAGACTGTTTACTATAATGACCATTGGGCGGACGAATTAATTTGGCTTCTACCCCTGTCACTTCTTTAATTAAGGCATGGGATTTTTCAATATCTTCCTTAACCCATTCTCTTGTCATATCTCCATAATTTTGATGGCGATACCCATGACTGGCAATTTCATGTCCATCCGCTACCATCCGTTTTGCTACCTCGGGGTATTTTTGCGCCCAAGGACCCATAATGAAAAAGGTGACTTTTATATTATTAGCCTTTAATGTATCGAGAATGGAAGGAGTAAACTTATTTCCCCAGGAATGATCAAATGTAAGCGCCACAACCTTGCGTTCCGTCCGTGTACTTGCAATTGCCATAGGTCCTCCGTCAATCATTTCTGCAACCTGGATATACATGGCACCGATAGCAAATAGCCCAATTGCCCCATAAAATAAATGCCGATAATTAAATAATCGCCGTAAATTTATAATCATACCCCTTCCCCCTTCTACCACGTACATTTAAATCTATGCGGCAGAAGAAGAAATTATGAAGAAAACTGCATCTTATAGACTGAATTTACTAAAAAGAGGTTTCTCAAAAGTTCAACGAACTTATGAGAAACCTCTAAGAAAATTAGTATCGTTAGTATTTGGGTACTATTGGGGTATCATTTTGGTAACAATAGTGTCCATCCCGTCGTCAAACCCTTTGATCATAAGGGTCTGGGAGGGATTATTACATCATGCCGCCCATACCGCCCATGCCACCCATGCCACCCATGCCGCCCATGCCAGCAGCAGCGCCACCGTCTTTCTCAGGCTTATCGGCAACTAGAGTTTCAGTAGTCAATACCATAGCTGCAATGCTCGCTGCATTTTGTAGTGCAGAGCGAGTCACTTTAGCAGGATCAACAATACCCGCTGCAATCATGTCAATGTATTCTTCTGTCAAAGCATTGAAACCTTTGCCTTTGCCAGCTTTTTTAACATTTTCAACAACGATGGAACCTTCGCAGCCTGCATTGTGAGCGATTTGACGTACAGGTTCTTCAATTGCACGTTTTACAATATTCACACCTGTTAATTCATCACCAATTGCCTCAATACCATCAAGAGCAGGAAGAATATCGATGAAAGTAGTACCACCACCAGCTACGATACCTTCTTCAACTGCTGCACGAGTTGCATTAAGAGCATCTTCGATGCGGTATTTCTTTTCTTTAAGTTCAACTTCAGTCGCAGCACCAACTTGGATGACAGCTACGCCGCCAGCTAATTTAGCAAGACGTTCTTGTAGTTTTTCCTTATCGAAATCAGAAGTACTTTCTTCGATTTGTACTTTAATTTGGCTAACGCGGCCTTTGATTACGCTCACGTCACCTGCACCGTCAATGATCGTAGTTTCTTCTTTGGAAACACGAACTTGACGAGCACGGCCAAGATCAACAAGCTCAACAGTATCAAGCTTACGACCAATTTCTTCAGTAACCACGGTACCGCCTGTAAGAGCAGCAATATCTTCAAGCATAGCTTTACGACGGTCACCAAAACCAGGAGCTTTTACGGCTACTGCTTTAAAGGTACCACGAAGTTTATTAACAACCAAAGTAGCTAATGCTTCGCCTTCAATATCTTCAGCTAAGATCAATAGCTCGCGGCCTTGTTGTACCACTTTTTCCAAAGTAGGCAACAAATCTGCGATAGCGCCAATTTTGCGATCTGTGATTAAAATGTAAGGATCGTTTAGAACGGCTTCCATTTTATCAGTATCAGTAACCATGTAAGGAGAAATGTAGCCACGGTCAAACTGCATACCTTCTACTACATCTAGGCTAGTACCCATACCTTTGGATTCTTCAACAGTGATAACACCGTCTTTACCAACTCTTTCCATAGCTTCTGCAATCAAACTGCCGATTTCTTCATCCGCAGCAGAAATGGAAGCAACTTGTGCAATAGCTTCTTTACTTTCTACTTTTTTAGCAGATTTTTTGATTTCTTCTACTAATGTTTTTACAGCTTTCTCAATACCCTTTTTAATAATCATAGGGTTTGCACCAGCTGCTACATTGCGCATACCTTCACGAATCATAGCTTGTGCTAATAGAGTTGCAGTCGTTGTACCGTCACCAGCAACATCATTCGTTTTAGTCGCAACTTCTTTTACAAGTTGTGCTCCCATATTTTCAAACGGGTCTTCCAAATCAATGTCACGAGCAATGGTTACACCATCATTCGTAACGGTTGGAGCACCGAATTTTTTATCTAGAACAACATTACGACCCTTAGGTCCAAGTGTAACTTTTACTGCATTTGCCAATGCATTTACGCCTCTTTCTAGAGCGCGGCGTGCATCTTCATCAAACAAAATTTGTTTTGCCATTGTATGTAATCCTCCTAATTATCCTTATTATTGTATTACTGCTAGAATATCTCTTTCGCTAACGATTAAATATTCTTGGCCATCGTATTTTACTTCAGTACCAGCGTATTTAGAGAAAATAATCTTGTCGCCAACTTTTACATCAAGGGCTACACGTTGGCCATTTTCTAACATTTTACCTGTACCAACCTCGATAATTTCA